>ERZ791737.27-NODE-27-length-209916-cov-88.215690_pt1 | contig 209916 bp, 173 predicted proteins | sample MGYA00510042_ERZ791737 | MGnify/ENA primary metagenome ERZ791737 (study PRJEB30046, sample SAMN00791965) | human gut metagenome | study: EMG produced TPA metagenomics assembly of the A metagenome-wide association study of gut microbiota in type 2...
TGGCGAGATGGGCGCGGTAATGGCCGGTGGCGGCAGCATGTGTGCCGTCGGTAATCTCCTTGAACAAAGCCTGCCATGTAATAGGCACCGGCTGAGTATCGCGCAGGGAGCGGAAGTGCGCTATAGGTTGTAAAAAATTGTTTCTCTCCATAATCGGATGCTTTTTTAATTTGTTCGGGGCGAAGGTACGGCCTCTGAAATCGGGGGTGGTTCACTTTTCACATGAAAAGTGAACCACCTGAAAAATAAACTCAGGAAATAAACATAATTTAATAGTATAGTATGAATAACGAATCATTTTTTCAACTTGCAGGCCTTCTGATAGAAGATATGCGGGTTATTTGTGGATTGAGTATCAATCAAGTGACATTGTCTATGGGGATGAACAAGCAGACTTATGCCCATCTTAAAAAGGAACATCACATCGTTTAGAACTTTATTTCCGTCTCTTCCTCTTTTTGGTGCGTGAGATGGACAACGCGGATTTCTGCCTTTTGGGCGCAAAAGTGGCGCAGAGACTGATGGACTGGAAAAAGAAAAATGCACCGGAGGAATGAGCCAGAAAAGAGCCGGTGGTGACCGGCATCCACCTATGTATAGTAAAAACACTAATCTTCGGGATTACCAGCAAGAGATGAAGCTCCGGCTCTTTGAGGAGTGGGGGCTTCACCGGAACGTGATGGTACAGATGCCTACTGGTACGGGAAAGACGCATCTGCTGACGGCTATAGTACGGGAATTCCTGCACGGTTCCGGCACTGAGGTATGGATAGTGGCGCACCGCAGGGAACTGGTGGAACAGATAGAGGAAACCGTGGCCCGATACGGAATGAGGAAGGAGGACGGAAGGGTGAGAGTGATGTCCGTCCAATGGTTGTCACGGAACCGCAAGGACATGGAGGTAAAACCGGGCTTGATAGTCATCGACGAGGCGCATCACGCGTTGGCGGAAACGTACAGGGAGCTTTGGAAAAGGTATCCGGAAGCAAGGAAGCTGGGCATGACCGCCACCCCTTGTCGATTGAACGGCAAAGGGTTCACGGATTTGTTTGATAGCTTGATAACCTCATGGACTGTCGAAGAATTTATAGGGAAAGGCTGGCTTTCCGTATTCGATTATGTATCCATCCGTGCAAACAGCATGGAGCAACGGCTGATTGACACGCTGAAGAAACGCGGTGCGGACGGGGACTATCAGGTAAAGGAGATGAACGCGGTGCTGAACCGGGAAACGAATATCAGACGGCTGTACGAGAGCGTGGAAAGGTATGCCGCCGGAAAGAAGGGAATTGTCTATGCCGTCAGCATTGACCATGCCCGGCAGATTGCCGCTTATTATAGCGCACACGGAGTGGAAGCTGTGGCCATCGACAGCAAGACTCCGGTTTTGGAGCGCAAGGAGCTGGTGGAGGATTTCAGACGGGGAAAGATTAAAGTGCTGGTCAATGTGGATATCTTCTCCGAGGGTTTTGACTGCCCCGATGTGGAGTTTGTGCAACTGGCGCGTCCTACACTTTCATTGGCGAAATACCTGCAACAGGTGGGACGGGGACTGCGGAAGTCGGAAAACAAGGAGTCCTGTATGCTAATAGACAATGTGGGGTTGTACCGGATATTCGGTCTGCCCACCCGGAACCAAGACTGGGCAGCGATGTTCGAGGGACGGATGATTGGTAACGCCCTGTCACGGGTACGCACGGAAGGCGGACTGTCCCTGCCCGCCGCTTTGTCATTAACGGACAGCAGACAACATCGGGAGGAGGTATGGGAGGTGGTTATGACTCACGACCGGTTGCTGGAAGCCATCCGGAACCGAGAAACGATCGTGTCCGGAGAGGAAGCAAAAGACGGAAAAGAATCACAAGCCGCCTTGAAGCCCTGCCTCGACCGGCAGAGCGGTTTGTGGGGGCTGAAGCGTGGAAATAAAATAATAGTAACGCCTCGTTATCCGCAAGTCTTTGACATTCAGGAAGACCGTGCGGCAGTCTGTTTAAAAAATGGGCAAGCGGGTGTGGTGAGTGCTTCCGGAGAACCGGAAGTGATACTTGGGAATTGCCGGAGAATGAGGTTTCTGAAAGGGGAGCTTCTAGCCGTTACGGATGATACCGGCACGGATTTCTATATAGACCTGAAAACAAGCCTCACTTATCGGGAAAAGCCGGTGGTGTGCTTCTACGGCAGTGTGGAGCTGTTGAGGGTGGGGGAAACCTTCCACAGCCGCACCCGGAAGCCGTATACGGCCATGAGCGGACTGCATAAGGATAGTCTCTGTTTCTATGGTTTTTATCTGAAGATACCGGATTATCGCGTCCCGAAGTCCTGTAAATTGGTGGATTCCGTATGGTCTACCGTGTTTGATGTATTCGCCTGTCTGCTGGAGGGAGATGACGAGGAGGTTTATTGGTGTTGCGGTCATCTGGCCGACCAGAGCATCGTGGTGATGGACGGGGCCGGAAGGTACTACCATGCGGAGAAAGGGAAGAGGAAACAATACATAGCCGCTAATACTCCCGGACCCGGTGAGGAGGATTTTGACACGGCGGTAATGAAGTTGAAAGAGAAAGCCGGACAGCGGGCGGAGGAAACGAACCGGCGGAAGAGGAGGGATGAGGAAGACAAAAGGCGGAAGAGGCTGGAAGAGATAAAGGATGCCCGGCCTTTCCGGATGGGTACGAAGTGGGGGCTGAGGTTGGGCGAACGTGTCGTGGTTCCTCCCTGCTATCGGAATATCTGTCCCCCTGTGAACGGGTATTGTGCTTTTGAGGAGAACGCTTGCCAATGGGGGCTGATGGCACTGGACGGCAAAGTGGTGGTGGAAGCCAGATACCAGAAGGTGGAGATAGAAAGGGATGGAACGGTGCGGCTGACTGTTATTCCCGGCAAGGTGAAGACCATCAAACTGTGAACCGCCCACCTGAATTTGCCACTGCGCAGCTTCCCTCTCTTGAAGCATCGTGCAGCCTCCCCCTTTTGAAGGGGGATTTAAGGGGGATGTTCTCTCGGAAACGATTGCTTTCCGTAGTAAGATACAACATCATTCCAAAGAGAACATCCCCCTTACCCCCTTCAAAAGGGGGAAGCTGCGCAGTGACAGCTTGAATTAATTCCGCCAACGGGTTAGGTTTGTATTATTACAGAATTTTTTCCATAATAACCGCAGATTCTTTCTTTTTTCACGTTTTTTTTACCTACTTTTGCACTCAAATTTAAAAACCATTTTTTATAACCCAATATGGCAAATGTGATTAAATTACACAAAGGCTTGAACATCAACCTGAAAGGGAAACCTGCTCAGGAGATTTTCGACGTGAAACAGCCGGACATCTATGCACTGGTGCCCGATGATTTTCATGGCGTGACTCCGAAAGTCGTGGTGAAAGAACAGGAATATGTGATGGCCGGGGGAACGTTGTTTGTTGACAAGAACCACCCCGAAGTGAAGTTCGTATCTCCGGTAAGCGGCGTTGTGACCAGCGTAGAGAGAGGCGAACGTCGTAAAGTCCTCAGCATCTCCATTGCAGCAGCAAAGGAGCAGGACTACGAAGAGTTTGGAAAAAAAGACGTTTCGACGATGACAGGAGAGCAAGTGAAAGCTGCCCTGCTGGAAGCCGGACTCTTTGCATTCTTCATCCAGCGTCCGTACATCGTGACTGCTGACCCGAATGCTACCCCCAAAGGCATCTTCGTTTCTGCATTCGATACTAACCCATTGGCTGCCGATTTTGAATTTGTGCTGAAAGGTCAGGAAAAAGACTTCCAGACAGGTTTGGACGCACTGGCAAAAATGGCCAAAACGTATCTGAACATCAGCGTAGACCAAAAGAACCCTGCACTGACCAACGCCAAGAATGTGACTGTAACTGCCTTCGACGGTCCTAACCCCGCCGGAAACGTAGGCGTTCAGATTAACCACATCAGCCCCATCAACAAGGGCGAAACCGTTTGGACAATGAGTGCGGAAGAAGTTATCTTCATCGGACGCCTGTTCAACACAGGCCGCGTAGACCTGACCCGTACCATCGCTCTGGCCGGTTCGGAAGTGAAGAAACCGGCTTACTGCAAACTGAAAGTAGGCGCACTGCTGACAGACGTTTTTGCAGGACGCGTGAACGAAGGTAAAAACTTACGCTACATTAACGGCAACGTACTCACCGGTACTTTGGTAAAGCCCAACGGATTCCTGGGTGCACACGCCACCAGTCTCACCGTTATTCCGGAAGGTAACGACCAGCATGAATTCCTTGGATTCATCATGCCCCGTACCGACCAGTTCAGTGCTAACCGCAGCTACTTCAGCTGGCTGGGCGGCAACAAGGAATACACACTGGATGCCCGCATCAAGGGTGGTGAACGCCACATGATCATGTCCGGCGAATATGACAAGGTATTCCCCATGAGCATTTTCCCCGAATATTTAATTAAGGCTATCATTGCCGGAGACATTGACCGCATGGAAGCACTCGGTATCTACGAAGTGGCTCCCGAAGACTTCGCTGTGTGCGAATTTGTTGACTCTTCCAAACTGGAATTGCAACGCATCGTGCGCCAGGGTCTGGACATGCTTCGCAAGGAAATGTGCTAAGTAATTAAAAATTAAGAATTAAAAATTAAAAAATGATAGTTGGATGTTGTGATATAAACTGCTAAGCATTATGTAGCGCAGCCTATTTTTCAATTTTCAATTCTCAATTATCAATTTAATAAATGAAAGCGTTAAGAAATTATCTCGACAAGATAAAGCCAAACTTTGAAGAGGGCGGCAAACTCCACGCATTTCGTTCCGTGTTCGATGGTTTCGAAACATTCTTGTTCGTACCCAACAGCACTTCGAAGTCAGGAGTTCACATTCATGATGCGATTGACAGCAAACGTATCATGTCAATTGTGGTTATTGCGTTGATACCGGCATTGCTGTTCGGTATGTACAACGTGGGTTACCAGCATTTCTTGGCAGTGGGCCAGGAGGCAGGTTTCTTTGAAATGTTTATTTATGGTTTCCTGGCTGTCCTGCCTAAGATCATCGTATCTTACGTGGTAGGTCTGGGAATTGAATTTGTAGTAGCACAGTGGAAGAACGAAGAAATTCAGGAAGGCTTCCTGGTATCAGGTTTGCTGATCCCGATGATCGTTCCCGTAGACTGCCCGTTGTGGATTCTGGCTGTTGCCACTGCATTCTCTGTGATCTTCGCCAAGGAAGTGTTCGGCGGTACAGGTATGAATATCTTCAATCCTGCATTGATTACCCGCGCTTTCTTGTTCTTCGCCTATCCCGCTAAAATGTCAGGTGATGCCGTTTGGGTAAGCACCAACAGCATTTTCGGTATTGGTGGCGGACAGTTGGTTGATGGTTACACAGGCGCTACCCTGCTGGGACAAGCTGCTACAGCTGCTCCGGGCGCCAGCGAACTGATCAATGTAAACGGCAGTACTGCTACACTGTGGGATATGGTGGTAGGTTTGATTCCGGGTTCTATCGGTGAAACCAGCGTTATCGCTATCCTGCTGGGTGCCATCATCCTGTTGTGGACAGGTGTTGCCAGCTGGAAGACCATGATTTCAGTGTTCGTAGGTGGTGTTGTAATGGGATTGATCTTCAACCTCTTCGGTTCAGACAACAACATGATGGCTCAGTTGCCTTGGTATGAACACATCGTTTTAGGTGGTTTCTGCTTCGGTGCCGTGTTTATGGCTACTGACCCTGTGACTTCTGCACGCACGGAAAAAGGTAAGTTTATCTATGGTTTCCTGATTGGTGCCATGGCTATCGTTATCCGCGTATTGAATCCGGGTTACCCCGAAGGTATGATGCTTGCCATCCTGCTGATGAACATCTTCGCTCCGCTGATTGACTACTGCATCGTACAGAAGAATATCACAGCCCGCGAAAAGAGATTAAAATCAACTAACAACTAAAATATCGGAACATTATGAATACCAATAGTAATAGTTATACTATCATCTATGCTTCGATAATGGTTGTTATCGTAGCATTCCTGCTGGCATTCGTTTCTTCTTCTCTGAAGGACACACAGTACAAGAATGTAGAGATGGATACCAAGAAACAAATCTTGGCTGCCCTCAACGTTTATGACGTGAAGAATGTGGATGCAGAATATACAAAGTATGTAAAAGAAGATATGCTGGTACAGCCCGATGGAGCTTTGGCACCTAATGATGGCGCTTTCCAGACTTCTTATAAAGGTGAAATCGCTAACGGACGTCTTCACGTATTCGTTTGCGACGTAGACGGTCAGACTAAATATGTACTTCCCATCTACGGTGCCGGACTTTGGGGCCCTATCTGGGGATACATCGCATTGAACGACGATAAAGACACTGTATATGGCGTTTATTTCTCACACGCCGGTGAAACTCCGGGCTTGGGTGCAGAAATCACCACTACTAAGTTCCAGGATCAGTTCCTGGGTAAGCACGTGTTGGAAAACGGTACGGTAGCCCTGGGTGTTGAAAAACACGGCAAGGTTGCAAAACCCGATTATCAGGTAGACGGTATCTCGGGTGGTACTATCACTTCTAAAGGTGTAGATGCCATGATTAAAGACTGCCTGAGCATGTACAATTCATTTTTAACTAATAAATAAGAGGAGGGAAATAGAATATGAGCGCATTATTTTCTAAAAAGAATAGAGAAGTTCTTTTAACTCCGCTGGGTTTGAACAACCCTGTAACCGTACAGGTGCTCGGTATCTGTTCTGCACTGGCCGTAACAGCCCAGTTGGAACCGGCTATCGTGATGGGTCTGTCTGTAACAATCATTACAGCCTTCTCAAACTTCGTTATCTCATTGTTGCGTAACACCGTTCCCAACCGTATCCGTATTATCGTACAGTTGGTGGTGGTAGCTACATTGGTAACTATCGTTAGTGAAATCTTGAAAGCATTTGCTTACGATGTAAGTGTTCAGCTTTCTGTATATATCGGTTTGATTATTACCAACTGTATCCTGATGGGACGCTTGGAAGCATTTGCCATGATGAATGGGCCTTGGGAATCATTCCTGGATGGTATCGGTAACGGATTGGGCTATGCCAAGATTCTGGTTATCGTAGCATTCTTCCGCGAATTGCTGGGCTCAGGCTCACTGTTTGGTTTCCAGATTATTCCTCAGTCATTCTATGACCTGGGCTATATGAACAACGGTTTGATGTTGATGCCTCCTATGGCATTGATCATCTGTGCTTGTATCATCTGGTACCAACGTGCAAAACACAAAGAATTGCAGGAAAGTAGTAATTAATCCCCGTTATAAAACGAAAAGAATATGGAATATTTAAGTTTGTTTGTAAAGTCCATCTTTGTGGACAATATGATTTTCGCATACTTCCTGGGGATGTGTTCTTACCTGGCAGTATCGAAAAACGTAAAGACAGCCGTAGGTCTGGGTATCGCCGTTACTTTCGTATTGATTGTAACCCTGCCGGTGAACTACTTGCTGGAAAATTATGTATTGAAGGCTAACGCATTGGTAGAAGGCGTGGATCTGAGCTTCCTGAGCTTTATCCTCTTTATCGCCGTTATTGCCGCCATCGTTCAGTTGGTAGAAATGATTGTAGAACGTTTCAGCCCCTCACTTTACGCATCACTGGGTATTTTCCTCCCGCTGATCGCTGTAAACTGTGCTATCATGGGTGCTTCACTGTTTATGCAGCAGCGTCACTTTCTCAACATCGGCGAGGCAACAACTTACGCTCTGGGTTCAGGTATCGGTTGGTTGCTGGCTATCGTCGGTTTGGCAGCTATTCGTGAAAAATTGGCTTACTCTGATGTCCCCGCACCTTTAAAGGGTTTGGGTATTACCTTTATCACAGTAGGTTTGATGGCAATGGCATTTATGTGTTTCTCTGGTTTGAAAATCTAAAAAGAAAGGAATAAGACAATGGATATGAATTTGATATTAGCTAGCATTGGAGTATTCCTGGGAATTATCCTTTTGCTTGTTGTCGTTTTGCTGGTCGCTAAAGGTTATTTGACCCCAAGCGGCAACGTGAAACTGACTATCAATGGAGATAAAGTACTTGAAGTGGAGCAGGGATCTACTTTGCTGAATACACTGTCTGTCAATGGCATTTATCTGTCATCAGCTTGTGGTGGTAAGGGTTCTTGCGGACAATGTAAGTGCCAGGTTGTAGAAGGCGGTGGCGAAATCCTTCCTTCTGAAAAGGGACACTTCAGCCGCAAACAGCAACAAGACCATTGGCGTCTGGGTTGCCAGGTGAAAGTAAAAGGCGACTTGGGCATCAAGATAGACGAATCTGTAATGGGTGTGAAAGAATGGGAATGCGAGGTAATCAGCAACAAGAACGTGGCTACCTTCATCAAAGAGTTTATCGTGGCTTTGCCTAAGGGCGAACACATGGACTTCGTTCCGGGTTCATACGCTCAGATCAGAATTCCTAAGTTTGAAATGGATTACAATAAGGATATCGACAAGGACCTGATCGGTCCGGAATATCTGCCTGCATGGGAAAAATTCGGTTTGTTCGGCTTGAAGTGTAAGAATACGGAAGATACGATCCGTGCTTACTCTATGGCTAACTATCCTGCCGAAGGCGACCGTATCATGCTGACAGTGCGTATCGCTACTCCTCCGTTTAAGCCGAAAGAACAAGGTCCGGGCTTCATGGATGTAAACCCGGGTATCGCTTCATCTTATATCTTCACCCTGAAACCGGGTGACAAGGTAATGATGAGTGGTCCTTACGGAGACTTCCACCCGATCTTCGATTCCAAGAAGGAAATGATTTGGGTAGGTGGTGGTGCCGGTATGGCTCCGCTTCGTGCACAGATTATGCATATGACGAAGACTCTGCACACTACCGACCGTGAACTTCACTATTTCTATGGTGCACGTGCGCTGAACGAAGTATTCTACCTGCCGGACTTCCAGCAGTTGGAAAAAGACTTCCCGAACTTCCATTTCCATTTGGCTCTGGACCGTCCGGATCCCGCAGCAGATGCAGCAGGCGTGAAATACACCGCAGGATTCGTTCACAATGTAATGTATGAAACTTATCTGAAGGATCACGAAGCTCCCGAAGATATTGAATACTACATGTGTGGTCCCGGCCCGATGTCTAATGCAGTAGTTAAGATGCTGGATAGCCTTGGAGTTGAACCAGCTTCTATCATGTACGACAACTTCGGTGGATAAACTGAGATCCCGATAAATAAAGAAAATAAGCCCGGTAAAATGAACTTTTATCGGGCTTTTTCTTTACTTTTGTATAAAACGAAAATAAATATGATAAAGAAGATACTAGCCAATCTAAAGATTGAACAATTAAACCCGATGCAGGAAGCATCTATTGATGCATGGAAAGAAGGAAAGGACCTGATATTACTTTCACCGACGGGTTCGGGAAAAACATTAGCTTACTTGCTGCCATTAGTTGAATCCTTGAAACCCAATGTGCAGGGAGTGCAGGCAGTAGTGCTGGTTCCCTCACGCGAACTGGCCTTGCAAATAGACCAGGTATTTAAATCCATGAATACGGAATTCAGAGCGGTAAGCTGCTACGGGGGTCGCCCGGCAATGGAAGAACATCGCACTATCAAAGGCGTGCACCCTTCTGTCATTATCGGTACTCCCGGACGCATGAACGACCATCTATCCAAACAAAACTTCGATGCCGGCACCGTCACTACATTAGTGATAGATGAATTTGATAAATGTCTGGAGTTTGGTTTTCAGGAAGAAATGGCAACCGTTATAGGGCAACTGCCCAACCTGCAACGCCGTTTCTTGCTTTCTGCCACCGATGCAGAGGAAATACCGCAATTCACGGGATTAAATAAAACCATTAAATTGAATTTCCTGAATCCGGAAGAACAAACCACCCAACGCTTACATTTATATAAGGTACTCTCTCCCGAAAAAGACAAACTGGAAACCTTATATAAATTACTCTGCACACTGGGAAGCCAGTCTACCTTGGTCTTTTGCAATCACCGCGAAAGTGTGGAACGGGTAGGGAAGTACCTGCAAAGCAAAAAGTTCCAATGCGGAATCTTTCATGGCGGCATGGAACAGGACGACCGTGAGCGCGCGCTCTATAAATTCCGTAATGGCAGTTGCCATGTACTCATCTCTACCGACCTTGCAGCCCGCGGACTGGATATACCCGAGATAGAAAATGTGGTGCACTACCACCTGCCAGCAAATGAAGATGGCTACATTCACCGCAACGGACGAACAGCCCGTTGGGAAGCCGAAGGAAATTCTTATGTAATCCTTCATTCCGAAGAAACTCTGCCCGAATACATTGCAGAAGAACCGGAAGAATTTATGTTGCCGGAAGTAACTCCCAAGCCTGCATTGCCCGATTTTGTGACTATATATATAGGAAAGGGCAAGAAAGATAAAATCAATAAGATAGATATTGTAGGATTTTTCTTTAAAAAAGGTAACTTAAATAAGGATGATATTGGACGAATTGATGTAAAAGACCACTATTCTTATGTCGCTATATCTCGCAAAAAGATAAAGCAAACATTGAATTTAATACAAAATGAGAAGATAAAGGGTGTAAAAACACTTATTGAAGAAGCTAAATAATGACGTTTTGTCAATTCTCTAAATAAAATGATTATAGAATAATTCAAAAAGATATTTTTTTTATGCTTTAAATCATTGTTTAGTGGGGTTGAACTTACAAAATGAAAGCATAAAAATTCAGTTTCAGCTAATATGAAAGAAAAATATGCGGAAATTCGTAAATTTATTAGCGTTTTTTTTGGAAAGCTGAAAATAATGTGTAAATTCGCCCAATGTAAGATATAAACAAATTGTATAACCAAAACAAACTTCAAATGAAAAAGCATAATTTCAATGCGGGACCATCTATCTTGCCTCGCGAGGTGATTGAGAAAACAGCACAAGCAATTCTTGATTTTAATGGTTCAGGTCTGTCCTTAATGGAGATCAGCCATCGTGCTAAAGATTTTCAGCCAGTATTAGACGAAGCCGTTGCTTTGTTTAAGGAACTATTGAACATTCCGGAAGGGTACTCGGTACTGTTCTTGGGAGGTGGTGCCAGCTTGGAATTCTGTATGATACCTTATAACTTCCTCGAAAAGAAAGCTGCTTACTTGAACACCGGTGTTTGGGCTAAGAAAGCATTGAAGGAAGCCAAAGCTTTTGGTGAAGCTGTAGAAGTAGCTACCTCTGCGGAAGCAACTTTCTCTTATATCCCGAAAGGCTATACTATCCCTACTGATGCAGATTATTTCCATATCACAACCAATAATACAATCTACGGAACAGAACTTCACGAAGACCTGGATTCTCCTGTTCCTATGATTGCCGATATGTCATCTGATATTTTCTCACGTCCTATCGACGTTTCCAAATATATTTGTATCTATGGCGGTGCACAGAAGAATCTGGCTCCTGCCGGTGTTACTTTCGTTATCGTAAAGAATGACGCATTGGGCAAAGTATCACGCTATATTCCTACTATGTTGAACTATCAGACACACATTGACGGTGGATCTATGTTCAATACACCTCCTGTAGTTCCTATCTATGCAGCTTTGCAGACTTTACGTTGGATCAAGGCTAACGGTGGAGTAGAAGCTATGGCTAAACTGGCTAAGGAAAGAGCAGATATGCTGTATGGTGAAATAGACCGCAACAAGATGTTCAAGGGTACTGTTACTGATCCGGCTGACCGTTCTTATATGAATATCTGCTTCGTAATGAACGACGAATACAAAGACTTGGAAGCTGACTTTATGAAATTTGCTACCGAAAGAGGTATGGTAGGTATCAAGGGTCACCGTTCTGTTGGTGGTTTCCGTGCATCTTGCTACAACGCTATGTCTAAGGAAAGCGTTCAGGCATTGATAGATTGCATGCAGGAATTTGAGAAACTTCATTAATAATAAAATCTTGCTGTAGGGGCGGAATATTTTCCGCCCGAAAACATAATGTGATTTATTTTCGGGCGGATAATAATCCGCCTCTACACTTTTAACACAAATAAAATTATGAAAGTATTAGTAGCAACAGATAAACCGTTTGCAAAAGTTGCAGTAGACGGTATCCGCAAAGAAATTGAAGCAGCAGGTTACGAACTCGTATTGCTGGAAAAATATGGCGAAAAAGCTAACTTACTGGAGGCTGTAAAAGATGCCAACGCAATTATTATCCGCAGTGATATTATTGATGCGGAAGTATTGGAAGCTGCCAAGGATTTGAAGATCGTAGTACGTGCAGGTGCAGGTTATGACAATGTAGACTTGGCAGCCGCTACGGCACACAATGTTTGTGTAATGAATACTCCGGGACAGAACTCTAACGCAGTAGCCGAATTGGCTTTCGGCATGATGGTTATGGCTGTCCGCAATTTCTATAACGGTACTTCGGGTACTGAATTGTTGGGTAAGAAGTTGGGTATCCATGCTTATGGTAATGTAGGTCGCAATGTGGCTCGCGTTGCTAAAGGATTCGGTATGGAAATCTATGCTTATGACGCTTTCTGCCCGAAAGAAGTAATTGAAAAAGACGGCGTCAAAGCTGTTGATTCTGCTGAAGAACTGTATTCTACTTGTAATTTCGTATCTCTGCATATCCCTGCCACAGCAGAAACCAAGAACTCAATTAACTATGAATTGGTGAACAAGATGCCGAAAGGCGGTATATTGGTAAATACTGCCCGCAAGGAAGTTATCAATGAAGCAGAGTTGATTAAATTGATGGAAGAACGTGCTGACTTAAAGTATATCACCGACATTATGCCGGCTGCTAACGCAGAATTTGCAGAAAAATTCCCGGGACGTTATTTCTCTACACCGAAAAAGATGGGTGCCCAGACTGCTGAAGCAAATATCAATGCAGGTATTGCTGCTGCAAAGCAAATCGTAGGCTTCCTGAAAGACGGTTGCGAAAAGTTCCGTGTAAATAAGTAAACTCAACAGGGGGATGTGTCAAAACTCTAAAGCAACTATCCAATCGTTCACCGTAGGGGCGGATTGAATCCGCCCGAACCAGCGGTCATGATCTTGGGAGTAATGCACAAAGAGTAAACTATTATCGGGCAGATTCAATCTGCCCCTACAGCAAAATAATAGCCAATTTTTGTTTTGACACAGCCCCTACAAATAAAATCAAAATCTAATACCCTTTATCTTATGGCTATAATTAAACCCTTCAAAGGCATTCGCCCTCCCAAAGAATTAGTAGAGCAAGTAGCTTCACGCCCTTATGACGTGTTAAACTCTGAAGAAGCACGCGAAGAAGCAAAAGGTAATGAGAAATCACTTTATCATATTATCAAACCGGAAATAGATTTCCCGGCAGGAACTGACGAACACGATGCAAAGGTGTACAACAAAGCTGCCGAGAACTTCCAAATGTTCCAAGACAAAGGCTGGTTGGTACAAGACGAAAAAGAGAACTACTATGTGTATGCCCAAACCATGAATGGCAAAACCCAATATGGATTGGTAGTAGGAGCATACGTTCCCGATTATATGAACGGCGTCATAAAGAAACACGAACTGACCCGCCGCGACAAGGAAGAAGACCGCATGAAGCATGTCCGTGTGAACAATGCCAACATAGAACCGGTGTTCTTTGCCTATCCCGATAATGCAGAACTGGATGCTATCGTAAAGAAATACACTTCTCAGAAACCCGAATATGATTTTATAGCTCCGGGAGACGGCTTCGGCCACTCATTCTGGGTAATTGACCAGGAAACAGATATTGCTGCCATCACTAAAGCATTCCAAGCTATGCCGGCGCTCTATATTGCCGACGGACACCATCGCTCGGCCGCCGCTGCACTGGTTGGTGCAGAGAAAGCAAAACAAAACCCAAATCATAAAGGTGACGAAGAATACAACTATTTCATGGCTGTATGCTTCCCCGCCAATCAGTTGACTATCATTGACTATAACCGCGTAGTGAAAGATCTCAACGGCCTGTCTCCCGAACAGTTCCTGACGGCTATCAGCAAGAACTTTGCAGTAGAAGAAAAAGGTGCTGAAATCTATAAGCCACAGGCTCTGCATAACTTCTCCCTCTATCTGGATGGAAAATGGTATAGCCTGACAGCCAAACCGGGCACTTATGACGATCATGATCCTATCGGAGTATTGGACGTTACTATTTCTTCCAATCTGATTTTGGATGAAGTATTGGGAATCAAAGACCTTCGTTCTGATAAGCGCATTGATTTCGTTGGTGGTATCCGTGGTTTGGGAGAATTGAAAAAACGTGTAGACAGCGGCGAAATGAAAGTAGCCTTGGCGCTCTATCCCGTTTCCATGAAACAGTTGATGGATATTGCCGATACCGGAAATATTATGCCACCGAAGACTACATGGTTTGAGCCGAAACTTCGATCAGGATTGGTTATTCATAAATTGAGTTAGAGACTGATTAACCCATCATAAAAATGGGGGTGTGTCAAAACTCTAAAGTAACTATCAAATGGTTCACCGTAGGGGCGGATTGAATCCGCCCGAACCAGCGGTCACGACCTTGGGAGTAATGCATCCACGGATACACCATTGGGATGTTATCGGGCAGATTCAATCTGCCCCTACAGCAGAATGATAGTTGCTTTAGAGTTTTGACACATCCCCCTTCTTATTTGTTACCTAAGTATAATTTGAGCAAATTGATATTCCCCCAACAGAATAAACCGCTTTTCCTTTGTTTTATTGCTAACAAATATCTAATTTCGCGCCGATTTAAAAGCGTACTATAAGACAATGACTAACAACAAGACTAAAGGTTTTCTCCTTGGGGCTATCGCAGCGGCCAGTTATGGCATGAACCCACTATTCACCCTTCCTCTTTATGGTGCAGGAATGAGCGTAGATACAGTATTATTCTATCGCTATGCACTGGCTATGATCGTACTGGGCATTCTGATGAAAATACAAAAACAATCCTTTGCCATTAAAAAAGCAGATATTCTTCCACTCTGCATCATGGGATTGTTATTCTCATTTTCCTCCTTATTTCTCTTTATGAGTTATAATTATATGGATGCAGGTATTGCTTCTACTATTCTGTTTGTTTATCCGGTATTGGTAGCTATCATTATGGCTATATTCTTCAAGGAGAAAGTATCACCCATCACGATGTTCTCTATCGCCCTTGCTTTTACAGGTATTTCATTGTTATGCAAGAGTCCCGGCGGGCAGACACTCAGTTTGGTGGGAATAACTTTTGTATTCTTGTCATCTTTGGCATACGCCATTTATATTGTAGGGGTGAACCGTTCTTCCTTAAAAGATATGCCGATAACCAAGCTGACTTTCTACGTTCTACTTTTCGGACTCTCCGTTTATGTAGTACGCCTGAAGTTTTGTACTGAATTACAGATTATTCCTACGCCATTATTGTGGATAAATGCAATCTCCCTGGCTGTATTCCCAACTATAATTTCGTTGGTTACCATGACCAAAGCCATACATTACATCGGCTCCACACCCACAGCAATTCTTGGTGCTTTGGAACCGGTTACTGCATTGTTCTTTGGTGTTTTGGTATTCGGCGAGCAACTGACTCCACGTATTATTCTAGGTATCTTAATGGTTATTACTGCCGTTACTCTGATTATCGGCGGAAAATCATTACTGAAAAAAAGAAAGATTCGCCTGCGGCATACCGGCAGATAAAACGGATTTAGTATCTTTGCCCTTGCAAATTATAATTTATTCTACTATGAAAAAACAATTCATGCAATGGGCAGGAGTTGGAGTATGGATAGCCTTAACCTTATCCGCGTGTTCTTCACCCCAAACAGAAGTCGGAAATCTGAATGTCATTCCGCAGCCCCAAGAAGTAAGCCAAGACATTCAAACAGCCCCTTTCGTTATTAATCCGCAAACTTGCGTAACTTATCCGGAAGGCAACGAAATGTTGAAACGGACAGCAGAATTCCTTGCTTCCTATATGAAAGAAGCCACTGGAGTAACTGTCCGGACAAGTACTCAAGCTGAAAGAAAGAACGCCATTATTCTGGATATTGATAGTACGATTTCACATAAGGAGGGGTATCAACTCAAAGTGACTCCCGAAACAATCTATCTGAATGGTGGGAGTGAAGCCGGGGTATTTTATGGTGTGCAAACATTATACAAAGCCCTGCCATTCACCAAAGGCCGCCAAGTCTCCGCTGCTATTCCCGCAGGAACGGTAAATGACTACCCACGCTTCGGCTATCGTGGCTTTATGGTGGATGTAGGTCGCCATTATTTTCCCGTTTCTTATCTCAAGCAAATTATTGATATGCTTGCACTGCACAATATCAACTATTTCCATTGGCATCTCACTGAAGACCAGGGATGGAGAATCGAAATAAAGAAATATCCCAAGCTTACGGAAGTAGGTTCCACCCGTCCACGTACATTGATTGATCGTGAAACACAAACTTATGACGAAACTCCCCATAGTGGCTTTTATACTCAGGAAGAAGCCAAAGAAATAGTACAGTATGCTGCCGACCGTTTTATAACCGTCATTCCCGAAGTAGATCTTCCCGGACACATGATGGCTGCTTTGGTTGCATATCCGGAATTGGGATGCACAGGAGGCCCTTATGAAATACCTTGCAAATGGGGTGTCTTTCCCGATGTGCTTTGCGGTGGAAATGACCAGGCATTACAGTTTGCCAAAGATGTGCTGAATGAAATTATGGATATTTTTCCTTCACCCTATATCCATATAGGAGGTGATGAATGTCCCAAAATCCGTTGGGAAAAGTGTCCTAAATGTCAGCGCAAGATACGTGAACTAGGATTGAAAAACATGCCGGCACACAGTAAAGAGAATCAATTACAAACTTATTTTATGTCTGAAGTAGGAAAAGTGATTGCTGACAGAGGACGAAAGATGATAGGTTGGGATGAGATGTTGGAAGGAGGATTAGCACCCGATGCTACGGTAATGTCCTGGACAAGTACTCGTGGTGGTATTGAGACTGCCCGGATGCATCATAATGCCATTATGACCCCTATCCAGTTTTTATATTTTAGCAATCCCACTTATAATAAAATAAAAGGTACTAAAAGCCTTGAGCGTGTATATACCTTTGAGCCGGTGCCCGAAGAACTTACTGCGGAAGAAAAACAATACATCATTGGAACCCAAGGTTGTATTTGGACTGAGTGGACACGTGACAGTGTAAAAATGGAATGGCAAATTCTTCCCCGTATGGCTGCTTTGTCCGAAATTCAATGGACAGAGCCGGAGCATAAGAATTTTAATTGCTTCCTAAAACGCCTGCCATCCTTACTGGCTATTTATAAGGATAGAGGCTATGATTTCCGTCAGGATATCTATGATGTGAACATAGACATTATCCCGGCTTCCGGCGAAGAAACAGCCCAAATAGCCTTGCGGACTTTTGATAATGCAGAAATTCATTATACCCTAGACGGCACTGTGCCCGATGCACAATCGCCTCTTTATACGGATAGCATTCAGGTAAATCAAGATGTTACTATACAAGCAATTGCCATCCGCCCGCAAGGCAATAGCCAGATAAGCAAAGAAGAAATACATTTTAATGCAGCCAAATAAAAAAACAGGCGTCTGAATTCTAAAAACAGACGTCTATTTTTCCAAAACGAACGTCTGTTTTTTAAATTCAGACGTTCGTTTTCTTTATAAGGCACAAGTTTATCATGAGAAATCCTTTAAGTCATTCTTTAGTCTTTTCCTTGCAAAAAACATTCTGCTTTTAATGGTTCCTATCGGCAGATCCATCTTTTCGGCGATCTCCTTATATTTCATTCCGGCAACAAACATCATAAAGGGCTTTCTGATATCTTCCGGAAGCTCCTTTATCGTCTTATGCAATAATTTCAAATCATATATTTCTTCAAATCGCTCGTCATGCGCCACCTGATTATGGGCATACTCAGCAAAACCGGCATCAATAAAGCTGAGTTCGCGCACAGAACGCCGGTAATTGTTTATAAAAAGATTGCGCATAATGGTGTACATCCAGCCTTTGAAGTTTTCGGCATGAATAAATTTGTGGGCATTATCAAATGCTTTCAATATACAATCTTGTACAAGGTCGTTTGCCGAGTCTTGATCTTGTGTCAGCTTTAATGCAAAACTTTGAAGTTCAGGCTGCATAGCCACTATTTTATTGGTGAATTTTACCTTTTCCATATCTTTATTTATTCGTCAATTAATGATATGCAAAAGTGGAAGTTTTAGGGCAGGGAATAAATAGCAATCCCTCATAATAAGTTGGCTATTATTCCCGAAGCAAGAAAAATGGCGATAGAGAAAGATCTCTACCGCCACTTTATGTGATACGGAATGCTTTTATTCCTTATGCTTTAGGAAGCGCTTCTTTAACAACCATAGTACGGTTTACATATTCTGCACCGTTCAGTTCTTTGATTGCTCTCTGAGCTTCTTCATCGTTAGGCATTTCTACGAAAGCAAAACCTTTAGAACGACGTGTTTCACGGTCCATAATAAGTTTTACTGAAGCTACTGTTCCATACTCTTCCATTACACTCTTCAAATCACCTTCCCTAACATTATAGCTAAGGTTTCCAATATACAAATTCATAAAAATAAAAATTGATAAGTAAATAATTAAGTAAACTTTGAAATTAAAAATTTAGTTTGAAGAATAGAAACGGTTCAAGTATAGAAATGAATAGAGTCAATCGAAAAAACTATCTTTTTATTTTCCGCTTCAAAGGAACGACAATTTATTGGATAATCAACTATGTTTACCCATTTATTTTGATTTTATTTTCAAGTAACAGCTTATTTTGCCTTTTTGGCTTGGGGCAAAATCCTTTTATCAGTAGAATTTGTTACTTTTGTAACGACTGATAATTAATAATAGGAGGTTTATATGATAGTAAACGAAAGAGAAAGCCGCCACGAACACATTCTGAACGTGGCACGGCAAATGATGACAGCGGCACGCACTGCACCCAAAGGGAAAGGAATAGACATTATTGAAGTAGCTATGATTACAGACGATGAGATTAAAATCCTTTCTGATACAATGGTAGAAATGGTTGCGGAACATGGTATGAAGTTCTTTCTGCGCGATGCCGAAAACATATTGAGTGCGGAATGCATCTTATTAATAGGTACGCACGAACAAGCCCAGGGATTGAATTGCGGACATTGCGGTTATGCCACTTGCGCATCTCGCAAAGAAGGAGTGCCTTGTGCCATCAACAGTGTAGATGTGGGAATTGCCATCGGTTCAGCATGTGCCACGGCAGCAGATAACAGGGTGGACACCCGTGTCATGTTCTCGGCCGGACTGGCCGCCCAACGACTGAATTGGTTGAAAGGATGCACCCAGGTATATGCCATCCCCGTAAGCGCATCCTCTAAAAATCCTTTCTTCGACCGGAAGCCTAAAGAATAAACTTCTCGACTACTGCGGCTACACCATCTTCTTCGTTGGAAAGGGTGATGTAGTCTGCATTTTGGCGCACCACTTCCTGTGCATTCGCCATTGCCACGCCCAATCCGGCATATTGTATCATTGACAGGTCATTGAAACCATCGCCTATGGCAATCATTTCTTCTTTTGTCATACCTATTTCTTTCAGCAGAACTGCCAGCGATTGAGCTTTGTCAATGCCTTTGGGCACCAGTTCCAGGAAATAAGGCTCGGAACGGAATACCCCCATGCGATCTTTCAAATGCTCATACATTTCTTTTTCCAAGGCAGCCAAGCGGGTAGGTTCACCTACAATCAGGCATTTGGCGATAGGGAACTTGATGGCATCCAGAAAGTTATCTACCTTTTTGGGAGTCATCACATTCAGTATGGCTTCTTTCAGCACATATTCATCTTCGGGATATTCGGTCAACACATATTTCCCATCGTATGTGACGATTGCAAAATGATTATCGGTTGCACACTTATATAAATAAGGTAATACCTCCGGATCAAGCACGTTCTCATACATCAGTTCACCGGTTTTCCAGTCTATGATTTCGCCGCCGTTATAGGACAGAATATATCCTTCATATTTCTTCAATTCCAAAATTTCGGCAAGCGGTGCCACACCGTATGTGGGACGGCCTGATGCCAAAACGATTTTTACTCCACGCTCTTGCGCTTCTATAAGTGTGCGGCGTGTGTGTTCCGTTACTTCTTTCTTTTGATTGGTCAACGTTCCGTCGAGGTCTAAAACTAATAATTTGTACTTCATATAATTGTTTAATGGAGTGCTTTCGTTAAATTCGCTACAAATATAACGATTAAATTCGTGGCTTTTTGCTACATTTGCTCAAAATAAACAAGGATCATGACAGAAATTTTAGTAATCATAGCAATTATCCTATTGATAATTAATATAGTAGTAACATTCACCAAAAACAACCGTCCGCAGACCGATCGCCTGGAAGCATTGCTCCGCGAGGAAATGAAAGAGAACCGGAATGAATTAGGGCGTGACATCCGCGAACTGCGCAACGAACTAAACCAGACTTTGAATTTCTCCATCCGGAACATGCAGGACACTTTACACAAGAATCTTCTGACCGGAAATGAAATGCAACGCGAGAAATTCGAGGCAATGGGCAAACAGCAGGAGGCTTTGCTGAAAAGTACGGAGAAACGCCTGGACGATATGCGCCTGATGGTAGAAGAAAAGTTGCAAAAGACTTTGAATGAGCGCATCGGGCAATCGTTTGAAATAGTCCGTACCCAACTGGAGAATGTACAGAAAGGGTTGGGAGAGATGAAAAGCCTTGCGCAAGATGTAGGCGGATTGAAGAAAGTGCTGAGTAACGTAAAAACACGAGGAACTTTCGGTGAAGTCCAGCTAGGTGCATTACTGGACCAGATGTTAAGTCCGGAACAATATGAGGCAAACGTAAAAACGAAAAAGAACGCTACGGAATTTGTAGAATTTGCCATCAAACTTCCGGGTAAAGAAGACAACAACGATACGGTCTATCTGCCTGTGGATGCCAAATTTCCGAAAGATGTGTACGAGCAATATTATGATGCTTACGAGGCGGGGGATGCTGCATTGATCGATGCATCTTCACGGCAACTGGAAATAACCATCAAGAAAATGGCCAAAGACATTCACGACAAGTATGTAGACCCACCGTTTACTACAGACTTTGCCATTATGTTCCTGCCATTCGAGAACATTTATGCAGAAGTAATCCGCCGCACGGCATTGGTGGATACTTTGCAAAAAGATTATAAGATTGTGGTTACAGGTCCCACTACTCTGGGAGCTATCCTGAACAGTCTGCAAATGGGCTTCCGCACCCTTGCCATACAAAAGAGAACAAGTGAAGTATGGAACGTGTTAGGAGCTGTAAAGACTGAGTTCGGCAAATTTGGCGGACTGCTGGAAAAAGTACAGAAGAATCTGCAAAATGCAGGTGACCAACTAGAAGAAGTGATGGGCAAACGTACCCGCGCCATAGAACGGAAATTGCGCCAGGTAGAAGCATTGCCGACAGATGAAAGCCAAAAGATGCTGAGCCTGCCCGAATTAACAGATGATGAAGAAGATTAAACAAGAGGAGGAATAAATTATGAGCATGACATGGGATTTTGTTTTACGATTATTTGTGGCAGGAGCCTTAGGTTCTGTCATTGGTCTGGATAGGGAATACCGCGCCAAAGAAGCCGGTTACCGGACACATTTCCTAGTATCGTTAGGAAGTGCGCTCATTATGATTGTATCGCAATACGGTTTTATGGAAGTGATTAAAATAGAAGGAATAGACCTTGACCCAAGCCGTGTAGCCGCCCAGGTAGTAAGCGGCATCGGTTTCATTGGTGCAGGAACCATTATCTTTCAGAAACAAATAGTACGCGGACTGACCACTGCCGCCGGCATATGGGCTACATCGGGCATCGGACTTGCCGTAGGAGCAGGGATGTACTGGCTGGGGATCTCTGCAACAATCCTTACATTGATCGGTTTGGAAGCATTGAGTTATCTGTTCAAGAGCATCGGGATGAAAAGTTCCATGGTAGAGTTTTCTACAGATAACAAAGAAACCCTGAACCGCATGGCTAAGAAATTTAACTCCAAAGACTATAACATTGTTTCCTATCAGTTGGAGGAAAAGACAATAGGGGAGATAACCAACTACTATGTCACAATGGTGATAAAATCCAAGAGATACAATGATGAAGGTATGCTGCTGACACTTTTGCAGGATTTTCATGATATAACAGTGCATAGGCTCGAATAAGCATAACAGGACGTTAAAGTTAAATATTTTAGAAGGCAGTAATTTTGGTTACTGTCTTCTTTTTTTTGCTATACATCTAATACACTCGTTAATTATTGAATAAATATTCATAAATTGCTTTCTTCAAATAGCAATTACACTCATTTTAAAGATTTATTTCAACAAACCAATGAAATAATTTCGCTTTGTTATTTTTGATAATTACATTTACACCCTTCTAGCATTCAAATAATAAAAAAATGTACTGTACTCTTTATGAAGGCAAATGTAAAATTACGAAAGAAGAAAACCACATTGGGTAGAAAATTAAATGATTGGCTTGTAATTAATAATATAAAATCACAGGCAATCCGAACTTTTTGATATGTTTTTCGTTCATATTCCGTAATATTCATACCAAACAATTAAGATTATTAACTCAAACCATATGATGACAGATTTTTATACCTAAGAGTTTAGAGCAACTATCTCTGTATCAAATTTAAAAGAGCAGATCCTTTATTTGATATTTTATTGGATTCATGAAATCGCGAAGATCTCATGGGTTGTAGTTTTTTGTACCTTCTAGTATATGGTTTACTTCAATTATTAGTGACTAATAAATAGGAGGAATATTCTTTTGGATACCTTGGAAAGCCCTGCAATGATTACACAATAACTTCATGGGTTATTGTTCTTCTCAGACTCTATCTTTTCACGGATATGAAATTAGCCTTGTACTGTTTAAGCTATTTAATTATCAATTTGAAATACTTGTATTCAACTCTTTAGTGTTGTGATTTACGACAGGTTTCGATATATCAGTTGATTTTAGTTCGATTCTGATGCCACCATCACACATCATTTTTAGCTTGGGTATCAACAGTGCGCAAGCACCGAAGATCCGTTCACCAACTCACATGGATGAGTCGGCAAAACTTCGTCGACTCATAATACAATAAAATATGATTTTAGAAAACAATTATTGACACAATTAAAATTAATTCAAAATGAAATATATTTTATGGTTCACCATGATAATGATGGGAGTATTATGCAATGCAAATACCTGTAATATAAAAAAAGATACAGACGGATTCATATGGATATTAAAAGATAACAGCATCAACCGTTATGATGGAAAGCATTTGAAACTCTACCTGTCAGACCTAAAAAACGCTTCTTTATTTTCTGATAACCGCAACCGCATATGGGTTGCCACCACAGATGGAAAGCTGTTTTATTATGATACTTTTTCTGATTGCTACAAAGCAGTAAAGGGCATCGGACAGACAGAACAAATTTATACGATTGATAATAACAACAATTTCTGGTTCGGTATTCGGAATGAACTACATATTTACAATCCGGATATGAAGAAAGTTTATCAGTTTAAACTGAATTATGGACGTGTTTTAACTGTTTTACCCTTATCTTCCGATAAGTATTTTGTTGCCACTTCATCCGGTCTGTACCTTTTTCGTTTCAGTCATGGAGTGATGACCTGCATATCCAAAGAACTCTCAAGAGGAAAGTGTACGCATATCACCCAACTATGTTATCATTCGGAAAGCAGGAAATTATTCATAGAAGACGAAGAAGCGGGACTGAGTGTTTATGAATGCACGATAAACCGTTTTTCTACCATTAATACACAGTCTTTTTCTTCGTCCATAGCCTGTATCCGTTGTTTTGATGAGGAAAGCATACTTGCCATTACCAATAATGCAATGGTTTACCGCCTTAATATTTCTGATTATAATGGTCATTTATATGCTGATGTGAATTTATATAGTTCTGATGTCCAGTATATACATGGCATCAGAGACGTATGGGTAGATGAACGGAAACGTATCTGGTTGGTAGATAACCCGTTGGGCATTATGGTAATTGATGAACTCCCGATGAAATGTAACTGGATGCAGCATGAACAGAAAACAAGGCTCCAAGCTGAGATAACGGATCAAAGATTACACCGCATTTACTGTATCAACCATCAGAGGTGCCACCCGGAAAAAGGTACTTATATTGCTAATGTATCCGGCACTTCACTTGTTTGGCATTCACGGAGTGTTTCTAAAAAATCTCCAGAGAAATATCCTTCCATTTATTTGGATGAATTAATCATTCATAATCACCGGATATATCCCGGGGAAAAGAATTCCCCTTTGAAACAATCCCTACGCCATACCAAAGTCCTACCTTTATCATATGATGAAAATACGTTCACTATTAAAGCCGTATCTCCTGCTTTTGATTATCCTTCCGATTTAGTCTACACATGGAAATTAGGAAACGGGGAGTGGAGCGAACCCTCGACAGAAGGAAATATAACTTGTACCAACCTGAGTCCCGGCAAGCACGAGCTCTGTGTCCGCACCCTGTCGGCAGAAAGTGGAGAACCGATAGACCAGCGCAATATATTGATAATGGTTCGTCCTCCTTTTTGGAAAACAAGTGGAGCATATACCATATATAGTTTTCTATCCATACTTTTGGGACTAGGTATATTAAAAAGAACGACACTAAAAACAAAAGTTGACGCCTTCCCTGAAACGGAAGATAAAAAAGAAAAAACCCCAAAAGAGATATCCTACACAAATCCAAAGAAGAATTCGGACACAGAGTTCATGGAGAAAGTTGACCAACTGATAGAAGAAAATCTCACTCTTTCTAAAATCAACATTAACAAAATGGCCGGTGTAATGCACATGAGCCGCACCAGTTTTTATAACAAAGTAAAAACATTGACTCATCAATCACCCCAAGAGTATATCCATAACTATAAAATGCAAAGAGCTGTTCATCTTTTATCAGCAGAAAAAGATGTGCGGATTTCGGAAATTGCAGACGCACTGGGGTTTGCAGACTTGAAATATTTCAGATTGGTGTTCAAGAAATATCATGGAGTTTCTCCATCGGATTACAAGAAGCAACATGATAAAGAGAAGAACGGGTAAGATTACTGAATGGACGTAGATATACTATTTGGGTAAAATCTATTCAGTAGTAACCTGGATAAATAGGGGAGGTCGTTTTTCTAAAGATCTCCCCTATATTATTATTCTATGCCTTCAACCGCATAATAAATGTACTTCCCTTGCCCAATTCGCTTTGTACGGTCAAGGTTCCACTATGTGCTTCCACAAAGTCTCGTGAAATGGACAATCCCAAGCCACTGCCTTGCACTTTGGTTCCCGGCACCCGGAAATAATGATCGAAAATACTTTTGTGATAGCGCGGATCAATACCCTTACCAAAGTCTTGCACAAACATTTCGATATAGCCATCATCCGTCTGCCGCGCTCCGATCACTACATGCCCGTTCTCGGGAGAGTAACGAATGGCATTGGAAAGCAGATTGGTCAATACCCAGGCTATTTTTTCACTATCTATAAACAGTTTGCCTACTTTGTCTTCGGGGTATTCCACTTCTATCTGGATATTGAATTTCTCAGCCTGTACGCGATTGGCCTTTATAGCGTATTCTATCAGTTCAATCGGTTTGGTTATTTTAGGTTTTAGTTGTAGCTTGCCGGATTCCACCTGCGTCATGTTCAGCAATTCACCGGTGATGCCCAACAGACGTTCACTATTTTCCTTTATACTGTTTGCCAAGTCTTCCTGTTCACCATTCAGTGTACCGATGCGCTTATCTTCCAATAGTTGCAGGCTCATCATTATGGCTGAGATAGGAGTCTTCAATTCATGTGAAATGGTGGAAATAAAAGTAGTCTTTGCCGAATCCAGTTCCTTGAACTCCGTGATATTCTTCAGCATGATGACATAACCTTTTTTCTCCAAAGTTACCCCATCTTTACCCGGCTGTGTAATTCCCATATATTTTACCTGGAAAAAGCTCTCCTTATTGTCCGCATAGATTTTCAGAGGCTCTTTCTTCTCTTGTTCTTTACCCGGTTCATTATCAGGAACGTCTATCAGTCCACGTATTAACCGGCGAAGCAGGTCATTTCGCAAAGATATTTCCTGAGCAGAATGCCTGATGATCTCATCCCGTTTTAAATTGAGCACATTCAGCGCCTCATCGTTTATAAAGAGAATCTCCATATCATCATTCAAACCGATAATCGGTTCGTTTATACTGTTAATAATAGTCTCCATGTATTTCTTTGCCGCCATCATGTCGGACAAAGTACTGGCATGATAATCTTCCAGCCGCTTTGCCATACGATTGAAGTTCTTTGAAACCTCGGCAAATTCCTGGTTCTGCCCCAAATCCAGACGTTTGTCATAATTATGATTGGCTATTTCCTGAATGGCATTGATTATTTCCTTGATAGGGTTATTGATAGAAGCGGGGAGACGCAACCACATACCTATACCAATGCAAATGCATGCCGCCCCTACAATGGAAATCCATAACAAAGCGCGTTGCAATCCGGGACCGGCAGCAGGACTATCCGGTTCTGTAGCCGTTAATATCTGAAGGTTCACCACAGACAGTACAACCAGCAATACAATCATTGCCACCAATATACCTATGGCAAGGGTGAGTTTCGTTTTTATATTCATATCTTCTCGTATTTTCTATGCAAGTATAATCAAATCAATACCCATTTCCGACAAAAAGCCGAGAAAATTTCTATATTTCGGAATACTGAATAATACAGACGGAATCTTAAAGGCGGGTTGCCCCATGCAGATAGTCGTGATTTGGCGTTCACGGCAGGTTTTGATAATTTCTCCGATCACATCCTGAGAAGCAACCTGTATCACTTCACCACCCAATTCCGTAACCAACTTGAAATGATTGAGCAAGTGCCGCTGAGTTGCCAGCGGGATGCGTTCTGTACTTTCGGCAGGCGTTTGCACATAAAGAGCATAAAAAGCTGTGCTATAGCGGGATGCAAGGCGGGCTGCCTTACGGATAATGTGCCGGGGGGTCCGTTCATTACTGCTGATACACGCCAAGAACTTCTCATGGCGAATGCCTTTTTCTCCGGAGATTACCTCATTCTCCACTTTCTTTTCTACCCGGAATGCCACTTCTTTCAGCGCCAGTTCACGCAGTTGGAGGATATTCTCCGTCTTGAAGAAGTTATTCAGTGCCAGTTGTATCTTTTCGGGACGATAGATTTTGCCGGCTTTCAGGCGGTTTATCAGTTCCTCGGCGGTGAGGTCGATATTGACTACTTCATCGGCCTCCTGCAATACTTTATCGGGAATGCGCTCCTTTACTTCTATTCCGGAAATGCCTTTTACATCTTCATTCAGGCTCTCGATATGCTGGATATTGACGGCAGAAATTACATTGATTCCCGCATCCAGCAGTTCCATCACATCCTGCCAGCGTTTCTCGTTACGACTGCCCTCCACATTGGTGTGCGCCAGTTCGTCCACAATAACCAGTTCGGGATGCAGTTGGAGGATGGCGGCAAGATCCATTTCTTCTATTTCCTTCCCTTTATAGAATATCTTTTTCCGGGCAATGATGGGTAATCCTGCCAGTAAGGCCTCTGTTGCGGCACGTCCATGAGTCTCTATATAACCTATTTGCACATCTACACCATTTTCCAGCATTTCATGCGCTTCCTGCAACATTCGGTAGCTTTTCCCCACACCGGCTATCATGCCGATATAGATTTTAAACTTTCCGCGACGCGAATGCTTTATCAAGTCTAAAAAATGCTGTACGCTTTCTTCTCTTTCTTCCATCTTACATAAATTTCATATAGGGAATCATGCAAAGAATATGCCAAGACGTACTCATCCGGTAATACACAGGGGATTCACAAAAAGCCCTTCCATTTTGGAAAGGCTGCCTTTTCAAAATGGAAGGGTTTTATTTTGTTTTATCCAATCGTCTTTCTGTATATCAGAATCCTACTTTCTTTCTATCCAAACTGAAATCCGATCCTTCATAATTGAATATCTCTGCCAAGGTCATCGGGCGACTCTGCCGGGGTATATCCAATCCTTCTTTTTCAATCAGTTTATTCACTTTTTCCGGAACCAGATCTTTGAATTCATAACGAGCTACCAAACGCCCCTTTCTGAGCAAAGCAGTATCAATATCGGTGAGCGGAGCATTGAACGTGCAAATAAACTTCAGGCACAATTCATCGCCCAGCAAGCCATCGCTGATATTAAGGATATTGACCAGTCCTGTGTTCATCATTTGGCTTCTATTTCGCGATGCCAACAGTTCTTCACAATCTTCCACCACAAAGATAGAATCTTTGTACCTACGCATAAAGGTAATGAAAACAGGATCGGCCAGTTTGCTCACCAAGTCACCACCCATATAAATGATCTTTTTCTTACTGTTCTTTATCAGATAACGGATATAAGAGGTTTTGCCCGTTCCCTGCTTTCCATGCAATATCACTAATCCGCTTTTGTTATTAGTAGCCAAGAAGGCTTCAATGCATTCTGACACAGGCAGAAAATCATCATTATAATGGGTTCCCTTATCCAAGGTCACATCATTGATGTGTGATGCTTTTAAGTAATAGTAGTTATGGGAATATGCCACAACATACAAATTCTTACCATCTTCTTTATTCTTTTTATAGACACTTGCCAGCGACAACATTCTTTCAATTTCCTCCTCATCAATATCCGAGAAAGCAATTATCAATTCCTCCCCATAATAACAAACCAGCAAGTTTGGTTTACAAACCACATAACAATCATATTTCTCCGTCGTATCTGCGCCCTCTACTTCTTCTTCACTATCATAATATGTATGATAGAACAAATCAAACACCGCTTCATTCTGATAAATTTGCTTGATTTCTTCTATATATTCGCGACGTATTTTGTATTTATATCGATGCATGGATGGAAATCTGTTGAACATAGCATAAAAGACCATTGACACTCCATCACTTAGCCAGCCATTGTTATAATCAAATATTTCCGGCATGTTTTTAAAATTGTATTCCCTGCTCATATCTTTATTCTTAAATTACGGTCGGCAAAGGTAAGACATTATTTACGGTAATCGGCATCTTTCTTTGTTTTCTTTGAATAATAAAGCGAATTATGAAGTATCCTTCAACTTTAGTAGTCCAATAAACGAGGATTAGTCCTTCAATTTAATACCCAAATGTACTACCAAGCCCTCCAGGTTGAAGCGTGAAAACAAGGCATTCTTCAATTTGTTGTTAGAAGGAATAATTGCCATATTATAGGCTGTAGAGAAATCTGCACCCATCAGATTAGTATGATGGAATAGGGCTCTCTCCAGGTTGCACTGAGTAAATTTAGCTCCCTCCATATCTGCTTCCGAGAAATAGCTTTCCATCATATCACATTCTATAAAACAGGTTTGTTTTAGTTTCATCCCATGAAAGTTTGCATAACCTAACTGGCACCTTTCAAAGCGAAAAGAAGAAAAGGGGTTACACGTCGAAAAATCAGTTCCCATCAGTTTGCAATCTTGAAATATAGCTCCATGCCACGAAGTATTTCTCATCTTAGCCAAAGAGAAGTCACAAGTATCAAAGATACAATCTTCAAAAGTGACGTCACTCAGTTGTACTTGTGCAAAATTACAACGGATAAATTCACAATTTGCATAATATCCTTCGGGACAATGAAGGGAAAAGTCTATTGTTTCCAGGGTTTGATTGATTATTTCCATGAGGTTTTATCTTGTGCTTGATTATTTTGAATCCTTCTCATAATTGATTCCGGCTTTCCGCGCCTGTGAGTGTTGGAAGTGACGCGCTATTTTATATTCACGTCCTTCTTTCAGCAGTCTGTATCCTGTTTGTTTGAACCAAAAATTAATATGATGCTCTATGCATTGGCGGCGAATATCCAATACCCAATCATAATTACAGACACGGGCTTCTTTGCCGGATTCTCCACCTACCACTATTTGCTCCACCCATGCGCCCAGTTCTTCTTTAAAATCTATGGCGGTAAGGAGGGGTTCGCAGATAATAACCTTATGTTTGATGGGGGCAGCTTTATAGATGGGCAGGCGATAATCCACCCGGTCCTGGTTCTCCATGGTACAACATATCGTTACATTATCATATCCATCTCCCCAATCGGGGGGCAAGCATTCCTGAAGGCGGTCTATCCGTTTGGTTATGAATAGAAAATGAAGATCCTGCCGTTCACGCATCATCTGCCATGCCTCGGCGCGCCAGGGATCGGCTTCCTCTACCAAGAAATCGGAAGTAAAGCAGGTATAGACCAGATTTCCGGCAGGGATCTTATAGGTCTTATCTCTTTTTCGCTGCACGGGCAGATTGAACTTCTCCGTTTGGGTGATGATGGAACTGTCTTTGCCACGTTTACTGTCTCCACGGTAGACATAGCAATTTTGGCAACCTGCACTTAGTTTGTGGCAACCATGCCAAGGGTTCCACATGGAAGAATTTTTGCTTATTTTGTTTTCCATCATCGTTCTGTTTCAGCAATCTATTTTAATATCTTTGGGCTTTATGCCTTCGCATGGCAAAAGTAATTAAAACTATTGAAGCATTCTATCAGCTAAACAAGAAACTTTGAACTATTGCATTGTCTTTTTGTTTCTGCCATAAAATACATACAATATGCTACATCTGATATCTATTATAGGAGTATGTTCCGGAATTGGCATTGCCATTTATATTTTTTTCGATTTAAAGCGTCGTCCACAATCTATGAAAATAATGAATGTGGTATGGGTATTGACCGCCTTATGGGGCAGTTTCCTCGCTTTATGGGCTTATAGTAAGATAGGGCGAAGGACTTCCATGAAGAATAATGAAAAAATGAATATGCCCGATATGGATATGCCAATGGAAAACGAGCATCCTCATTGGCAATCCGTGTGCTTGTCAGCATTACATTGTGGTGCAGGTTGTACGCTTGCCGATATCATAGGTGAAGTTTTTACAAAGTATGTACCGGTCAGTATTGCAGGAAGTTGGCTTGCAGGCAATTGGGTACTCGATTTTGCATTAGCTTTGATTATCGGCATTTACTTCCAGTTTTATGCCATTCGCGAAATGCAGAAAATATCAATAGCAAATGCATTCATCCGTGCTTTGAAAGCAGACTTCTTCTCTCTTCTATCTTGGCAAATAGGAATGTATGGCTGGATGGCAATGGTCTATTTTGTTCTTTTCCACACAGCTCCATTACCCAAAGATACATGGGCATTCTGGTTTATGATGCAGATAGCTATGCTTTTCGGTTTCCTTTGCGCTTACCCCATGAATGCTTTATTAATAAAACTAGGAGTGAAGAAAGGGATGTAAAATAAAACAGCTATCTTTGTCTCACATTCTCAAATAAAACACTGTTCTTATGAAAAAAGACGATAGAAAATGGGAGGTAATAGAAAGCGAGTACCTTATCCGCCGCCCTTGGCTGACGGCCCGCCGCGACCGGGTAAAACTGCCTACCGGAGTTGAAATCCCCGAATATTACATTTTGGAATATCCCGACTGGGTAAATGTAATCGCCATCACCCGTGAAGGCAAATTTGTCATGGTACGGCAATATCGCCACGGGTTGGGGGAGACGCGTTACGAAATCTGTGCAGGTGTTTGCGAGCAGGGAGAACCTCCCATCATCTCGGCACAACGGGAGCTATATGAAGAAACCGGATATGGAAATGGAAGTTGGACAGAATTAATGACAGTCTCGGCTAATGCAAGCACCATGACAAACATCACCCATTGCTATCTGGCTACAAATGTAGAACCTATTTCCACCCAGCATTTGGAAGAAACGGAAGATTTGAGCGTACATCTCCTTACCGAAGAAGAAGTAAAGGCTTTGCTGATGAATGATGAAGTGAAACAAGCACTGATGGCGGCGCCATTGTGGAAATACTTTGCTTTGCAAGGAAACAAATAGCAGAAAAGGGGTATTCAACCTATTAAACATAGTGTTTCGCATAGTCAAACAAACTGTTTCAAGCCGTGGAACAAAGTGTTTCAACCCTATGAAACACTTTGTTTGAGCGTATGAAACACTCTGTTTCAATGCTTGAAACAACTTGTTTGACTATACGAAACATATTATTTGACTGCTTGAAATGAACAAGACTTCAAGGAAGTTTGGGACAAATCAACAGGACAACCGAAACAATTCAGGGCATATTTAGCGAAAAATGAGGGCATTTCTCTCATCTTTTTACCGATCTCTCATAGTTGCTCTCATCATCGAAACGCTTTATGCATCGGTGTTTAGGTAACACGAATGAGAGCATGAGAGATAATTACCATTCCGTCCGCTTATACGGGTAATGGACAATATAAAACTGTCCCCATATGGATATCCTAATATTACCGATACTTTCATTTTATTTCTTTTTAGTTTTATCATGTCAGTTTCCCACATTTCCGTTCATCATATCATTCCAGTCCTGCACCGCTTTTATGGCGCATTGGTGATAGCAGATACCCCACATGATTAACCAATATACCAGTACAGCAGCTATCTTAAACAAACGCCTTTTCCTTGTATCATCCACTTGTTTTCTGATGAAACGGAAAAGGAATAGCATAATGCCCCACAATATGAACGTCCATACTTTACATTCAATCGTTATGAATATATCGTTAGCAGCTATGTCAAAATCGGGCAAAGCAGATGTATAGTAAGAAACTATGTATAATCCCATGAATAGTGAAATCACGGCGAGCAGAATGTTTTCAAGCCTTTTATATGACATTATTATTTTCCTATTTTATATTATTGGCAAACTGTTTTGTTAGCATCTAATTTATTAGATACCCAATCTTACTTCTTTCCAAAGTTTCATAGTTCACGGACATAAACAGTTTGAACGCAACCTATCAGTAAACCATCACGGGTAATCTCCATATCTTTTATAGTTTCCAGTCCCGAAAATAGTATTTTATTCCATACGAGCCACACCGCAAGCCATAGATTAACAAAAATAAATCAGCAATCGCCTTCCGTACTGTCCGTGCACGGTTTCCATAGGCACGCTCATAACCCATAATTCCCCCACTCGTCACCATATCCTGTTATCATTATAGTGTAAACATAGAGCAAGTGCAATCCTTGTTTTTACATCACTTACAGCCGTACCCTTACATTTATTATTCTTTTACCCTAAAGCCTAAAAATCCCCTTATTTATTTCCTGTTCTCAGTCTAAATTCCTACTTTTGTATCAAGTTATCAGAGCAGAGCGAAGAAGCGCAAAGAACTCCGTAGCGTTACCAATTCGTTACCTGTTACCTGACTTTCTACTCTTTACATCTTGACAATTAGTTAATTAAACTTTTCCCGTAGTTTTTACGCAAAAAAAGAATTGACATAAAATAACCATGAATATCAAACTGAGACTAGAACAACCCTCGGATTATAATGAAACCGAGAACCTGACGCGAGAAGCATTTTGGAACCATTACTTGCCCGGATGCGACGAACATTATTTACTTCATATCATGCGTCATTGCCCCACCTTTGTTCCCGAACTGGACATTGTGGCAGAAGCAGACGGCAAAATTGTAGGAAATGCAGTTTATGTAAAAGCAGTTATTAAGGCGGATAATGGAAACCAATATGAAGTGTTGAGCCTGGGACCTATCTCGGTTCTTCCGGAGTACCAGCATAAAGGTATAGGAGGACAGATGATTGACTATACCCGAAAACTGGCAAAAGAGATGGGTTTCCGTGCCATTCTACTATGTGGAGATCCTGATTATTACTCCCGACAGGGATTTGTACCCGCCGAAACATTAGGTATCCGGACAGCGGATAATATGTATGCCGCAGCCCTTCAGGTTTGTGAGTTGTACGAAAATGCTTTAGCTGATGCAAAAGGCCGTTACATAGAAGATGCGATCTATGAAATAGACAAAGCCTCTGCCACCGAGTTCGATAAGAACTTCCCCCCCAAAGAACTTGTGGTGGGCACACCCATGCAAAAACGATTTGAGATGATTGTAGCAATGTGCCGGGAAGCTTAGCAAGATTATCAATGAAAAAGAAAGACAGCATATAGATGCAGAAAACCGCAAACTTCTGCATCTATAAAAAGACAAAAACTTAAACTATAAAAAACAAGTAAACATGAAAACGACAAAATTACTAGGGATACTATGGGTATCCTTCTTCACAATCTGTTTTACCGCTTGTAGCGATGATGAACAAATAGATCCTATCAGATTCCCAAATTATTCTTATGATGTCCGCATGATGCTGGGGCGCTCCATTTCTTTTGTAGACGGGAGTGGGGACTATACCATCAACATAGAAAACCCTGAGATACTGGACGCTGCAATCAATTCAGACATAAAATCCCTTCAAATAAATCCTAAACAGAAGGGGGAAACCACAGTATCAATCACTGACAACAAGGCGAAATCAACTGTAGAATTGAAACTAACAGTGACAGACTTCTACATCGGATTTAAAAACGCAGCCAGCAACCATTCAAACCCGATATTATCCCCCGACACATTTTTGTTTCTGGTCAACAACGACACTCATGATTTTTACCTCTATGATAAAGAAGAAGATATAACATATAGCAGACCGCTAAATGGTTCATTTGAATTTAAAGAGATTGATTCCGAGCCATACTTGATTCTTTATTATCGCAATTATCAAAATAGGTATGAAGAAGAAACTATCCGGCTCAATATAGTGGGTGAATACAATATGCTTAGGCTGATGAACAGATGGTTTGGACTGGGATGGGTTGACTATAATCAAGAACAATCTCCGCGAATGAGTATGCCCCCTACATATTACCTGTATTTGCGAGACAACGGATATGACATAGCCTACTTACTCCAACCTAATATCTATCTTCCCACAGGTTACTTGAAATAAGAAATCAGATCTTTATCTCCCGGAAATAAGAATCCCCGGAATGAAAACCTTGTCGACTTTCATTCCGGGGATTCTTGTTTCGTGATCTGTCCTAAGCCTCAGCCTTGCCTCTCTCCCTTTTATGGCATATCTTTTGAATTATATACATCATAACACTATCTGCACAGAGAAAACATAGTGGATAAATTATTAAAAAACAACTGATTAACAAAGAATTAAAAATGAAACGATCAAAGACATAGCCTTTCAAAATGAAAAGCCGCCTATTAAAATGAAAAGAGTGAAGAACTTCAAAAACAAAATTGCAATTAAAATGATGAAAGTATATAATTTAGAAAATATCCAATCAGTCGCCATTCTGAAACGTTTGGTTAAAGCCATCCAGCCGGATGAGCGCTCTATTATTGTAGTGGATACCTTTCCCGGCATTGCCAAAAGATTACAGAACATCTCCATCTCCTTATTCCATATGGATGCAGAAAAGACGATGGAGCAGTTGGAAACCCTAGAAGATTATTGTTCTGATTGGCTGGATAGCCTGCTTCCCTTTGGAGTATTGAGAACGGAAGCGAATAAAAAGTTAAAGGAACACATTGACCAAATTACCTGTCTGTGTGATGAAGCCCTGAACCTGATTGACGACCATGAAATAATGGCCCATGGAGGAATGATTTCATCTATCATCCTGTCTTATTATTTGACGGAATGCAAGAAAATGAACTCCGTTTTAGATTCCTGCCATTTTATGAGATTGGGCTCAGACCGCAAACCGGATATGGAATACATAAAGAAAGATGTGGAAGAATTGATGAAAGACTGTCCGGATGTTCCTATACTGATTACACAAAGCCGTTTGTGCAAAAATGTATATAATGAAACAGACTTCTTTCCGCAGGGAGGAAACGAGTACTATGCCACCGTGATAGGAGCAGTGTTCCATGCAGATGAAGTGGTATCAACCCTGCATTCCAATGATATTTGCTTTCACGGCATAGAAGAAACACGCACGCTTACATTTGGCGAAGCCCAAAACTTTGTTGACAGTGGCATAAAGTTAGTCCCTCCGCCATGCCTTTCATTGGCGCGTTCCACAGGAATGTCTATCGTATTGATGAAGGCTCCGGATATGACCGAAGAACAGTTACGCATTTCTACAGAAAAGACTGGACAGGAAATAAAAGCGGTGGCTTCACGCAAAGGAGTGGTTTATATCAAACTCAGGTCATTGGGCATCTTGACTTCTTATCTTTTCATCGGAAAGATCTCCGATATATTCGAGAAATACATGGTTCCTGTCTATCTGATGACTTCTTCCAATGTAAGTATTTCATTGGCTGTGGAATGCAGCAAAGATACCTTGCGGTTGATGCACCGTGAACTGCGAAAATATGCCGAAATAGGAGTGGAAACCGAAATGTCCGTTATCAGCATTATCGGTAATTTGAAGTGGGAACATGCCGGATTGGAATCTAAGATAATAGAAACATTTAAAGAAATGCCGATATATATGATTTCTTATGGCAGCAGCAACCACAATGTTTCCATATTGGTTCGTGAACAAGACCGTGAAAAGGCCTTGGTATCTTTGGCCAATGTATTTGTATTCTTTAAAAATCATCACATCAGTACTTTTTAATGCACCCTCCAAATATCTTTTCGGGTAAACTTATAAAAATATTGGATTCTTATATAAGTTTGCCCGAAAAGATATTATGATAGACTTAGAAAAACGGATCATACACTAAAAAGGCCGGAAACCGAAGTTTCCAGCCCTCTGCTAAAAAAACACCAAACTATTAATCAAAATCCTACACTAAGGCCTGCTACTAAATAAGTCTTGTCGAAAGAGGGAGAAGCGATAGCCTGCACAAACAACGGTAAAGAGAAGCTATCTGTGATTTTCAGATCTTTGCTTGCTTTCAGTGAGATGTCTGTAAATGCTGCATTATCGGCATCATACATACCTTTCCAGGGGGTGAAACCTACAGCGGGAGTCAGCGTCACATCAGCCGGACAGGCAATGTTGTAGGATGCACTGATGTAGGTAGAATAGGCGCGGTCGCCATCCTTGTTATCATCGCCACCGGCAAACGTGGTTGCCCAGCCCAGCGTCAACGGAAACTTTTCGCCGAAGAAATAGGAGAGGGAACCCTCAAAATGATGGTCGTGCTTATAGTCACCGTAAGGCATTGTGATGCCGTTCCACCAATAATCGCTTACGGTGATGCCCAGTCCGCCTATGGCGTAACTCAGGTTGATGTCAAACTCTTGGGCGCCGTCTGTTTTGGTCAGGCTCTGGCTGCCCCATGCTGACAGAGACAGGTTGCCATAAGAGAATCCTAGGGTGGGCTGGACTGAAAATCCTGAGTTTTGGTAAGCGCCACGCCAAATGTAGTCGCTCACAAAATCGGCTTTGCCGGTCACGTTAAATTCTTGTGCTTTTGTTACGCCGGGCAACAACAGTGCCATGCCCAGCACCAGTGCCACTTTCTTCAAATTCTTTTTCATCTTAAAAAATAAAACTAATTAAAAAACTTATATTCTACATTCACACTACGGGATGCGCCAAGATGCTAAGAAAAGATAGCCTATTTTGACGTACCCTTACATTTTGAGTTTTCGGAATGAAGATGCATCATTAAAAACGATGCGAAGCTGAGAAATCAAAGATCCAGAATCCATGTTATCAAAGCAAAGAATAATACGATACAAGCTATGGCTTCAAGAGCAGATAAACTTTCAATATCCAAGAAATATTTCTTCTTCTTCATGGCACACATCGTTTTTTCTTAATGAATACATCTCTTGCTTATTTTTTTGATTCTTCCAGAGCGATGTTCAGTTTCAGCACATTCACCTTCTCTGTTCCAAACATTCCCAAGAAGGGTTTCTCAACTGCCTTGTCTACAATGGCTTTTACTGCTTCTTCACTCATTCCACGGGCACTTGCCACGCGTTTTACCTGCACGTATGCACATGCCGGAGTGATATTGGGGTCCAGACCGGAACCGCTGGCTGTCACCATTTCGGCAGGAACATCCTTGCGGCTCAAATAAGGGTGGTGAAGCAGGAAGGTGTCGATGCGAGCTTCCACTTCTGTCAGGTATTCTTCATTCGTAGGACCCTTGTTGCTACCGCCGGAACTGGCTGCATCATAACCGTCTCCGGCGCATGAGGGACGACCCCAGAAATAAATGTCTTGAGTAAATGACTGTCCCACACAGGCTGCACCCACTACTTTTCCATCCAGTTTGGCTACCTCAGCGTTGCCAGCATTGGGGCCGGCAACCTGAGCGAAGATCCACAGAATCAGTATATAGAATACTGAGAAGAACACACAAAATACTAAAGTTAGTCTGAATGACTTTATAAAATTTTTCATTGTTACTTGCTAATTAAAAGAATAAACCTACTAATAAATCGATCAACTTGATGCCCACAAACGGAGCTATGACACCACCCACACCATATATCAACAGGTTGCGGCGCAGAAGGGCGGAAGCGCCTATCGGCCTGTATTGCACGCCGCGCAATGCCAGCGGAATGAGGATGGGAATGATGATGGCATTGAAGATAACCGCAGAAAGTATGGCACTTTCGGGGCTATGCAGTCCCATGATGTTCAGCGCTGCCAGTTCGGGAATGGAAATCATGAACAGGGCGGGCACGATGGCAAAATATTTTGCCACGTCATTGGCTATGGAGAAGGTGGTCAGTGTGCCACGCGTCATGAGCAACTGTTTGCCAATCTCCACTATTTCAATCAGTTTGGTGGGGTCGTTGTCCAAGTCCACCATGTTGCCGGCTTCCTTGGCGGCTTGCGTGCCGCTGTTCATTGCCACACCTACATTGGCTTGTGCCAGAGCGGGAGCGTCATTCGTACCGTCGCCCATCATGGCAACCAGTTTTCCGGCGGCCTGTTCCTTCTTTATATATTCCATTTTGTCTTCCGGTTTGGCTTCGGCTATAAAGTCGTCCACACCGGCTTTTTCGGCAATATATTTGGCGGTCAGGGGGTTGTCGCCTGTTACCATTACGGTCTTCACACCCATCTTGCGCAGGCGTTGGAAACGTTCCTGGATGCCCGGTTTTATGATGTCCTGCAATTCTATCACTCCGGCTATCTTCTTGTTGATGCTCACTACCAGCGGGGTTCCGCCGTTGCTTGTGATGGATTGGATCATTTCTTCGGTTTCCTTCGGAAACACGTTTCCGGCAGAGAGGGCGAGGGTGCGGATGGCATCGAATGCTCCCTTGCGGATTTCCGTTCCGTCTTTCAGGTTGATGCCTGAGCATTTGGTTTCGGCGGTGAACTTAATCATGCGGGCGCCTTCCGTATTCAGGTTACGCATACGCAATCCGGATTGACGTCCCAACTCGATGACAGACTTGCCTTCGGGAGTATCATCGGCCACGGAGGAGAGCAGGCAGGCTTCGATAAAGCTGTGTTCATCCACTCCTTTAGCCGGATAAAACCGGGTTGCCTTACGGTTACCGATGGTGATGGTTCCGGTCTTGTCCAGCAGCAAAGTATCAATGTCACCGGCAGTTTCTACAGCTTTGCCGGATTTGGTAATGACATTGGCGCGCAAAGCACGGTCCATGCCTGCAATGCCGATGGCTGAAAGCAAACCGCCGATGGTGGTAGGGATCAGGCAGACAAACAGGGACAGGAAGGAGGCGATGGTAATGACGGTTCCGGTATAGTCGGCAAACGGTTTCAGGGTGATGCACACGATGACGAATACCAACGTAAAGGCTGCCAGCAGGATGGTGAGGGCGATTTCATTCGGTGTCTTTTGGCGGGATGCGCCTTCTACCAAGGCGATCATCTTGTCCAGGAAGCTTTCGCCCGGCTGGGTGCTTACCATTACTTTTATCTGGTCGGAGAGTACCTTTGTACCGCCTGTTACGGAGCTTTTATCGCCTCCTGCTTCACGAATCACGGGGGCTGATTCACCGGTTATGGCGCTTTCGTCTATGGATGCCAATCCTTCTATGATTTCGCCGTCGGCAGGGATCACGTCTCCGGCTTCGCACATAAATATGTCGCCTTTCTTCAGTTGTGAACTGCTAAGGGTCTTTATCTGACCGTTCACAATTACTTTGGCGGGAGTTTCCTCACGGGTCTTTCTCAGACTGTCCGCTTGCGCTTTGCCACGGGCTTCGGCTATCGCTTCGGCAAAGTTGGCAAACAGCAGGGTGATGAACAGGATGACGAAAACCCATAAGTTGTAAGCAAATGAACCTTGTGAATTATTAACGATGGAGTAGAGCATTACCACGAACATGATGGCCGTGCATACCTCTACCGTAAACATAATGGGGTTCTTTATCATCACACGTGGATTCAGTTTCACGAATGATTGTTTGATACTATCTATAACTTGCTCCTTCTGAAATAAAGAAGCTGATTTATTATCTTTCATATTATATTCTTCTATGTAAACTTGTTTTTTCTTTTCATTGCGTTATCGGCTGCCGTAGGGGCGGACACATGGGTCCGCCCAAATGCATATGTGTTTATTCATTGATGTATTCGGGCAGACACGTGGGTCTGCCCCTACAGGAAATGTTTTACTTATAAACTCAAGTGTTCTGCAATGGTACTCAGTGCGTGTGCAGGGAAGAAAGACAAGGCAGCAACAATAAAGATAACGGCAAATGTCATCACCCCAAATGTCACTGTATCAGTCTTCAGCGTACCGGCGCTTTCGGGAACGAATTTCTTCTTGGCAAGAATGCCCGCAATGGCAACCTGACCCACAATAGGCAGGAAACGTCCGAAGATCAGCACCAAACCGCAAGAATAGTTCCAGAACCAAGTATTATCGCCCAAGCCTTCAAAACCCGAACCATTATTGGCAGCCGAGGAAGTATATTCATAAAGCATTTCACTCAGTCCGTGGTAGCCGGGATTGTTCAGCCATCCGCCTTCACTTGCCACAAATTGCGGCGCATGGGCAAACAGATAAGCTGCCAGCGCAGTACCCACCAAAATAATGAACGGATGCAGCAATGCCACGATAGAAGCTATCTTCATCTCCCTGGCTTCCACTTTCTTGCCCAAGAACTCAGGAGTACGTCCCACCATCAATCCGCTGATAAATACGGCGATAATAATAAAGGCGAAATAATTCATCCATCCCACGCCTACACCGCCAAACCATGTATTGATCTGCATATTCAGCATCTCAATCATACCCGAAAGCGGCATGGTGGAATCGTGCATACCATTCACCGAACCATTGGAAGTTACCGTGGTGGTTACGCTCCACAAAGCAGTGGCGGCAGAACCCAAGCGTATTTCTTTTCCTTCCATTGCGCCTCCATCCTGGGCAATACCCATCTCACTGATGCGCGGATTACCACCCATTTCCTGACCGACATTGATAAATACGCCAATCAGATAGGCAACGAGCATTACACCATAAATACTATAACCCAATTTTTTGCGTTTCAGATAGAAACCAAATGCGAATGCCATCGCCATCGGAAGAATCAGGATAGACCAGCACTCTACCATATTAGTAAGGTAGGTGGGGTTTTCCAATGGGTGGGACGAGTTTACGCCGAAGTAGCCGCCACCGTTGGTTCCCAACTGTTTGATAGGAACAATGGCTGCCGCCGGACCTTGTGACACATATTGCGTAGCACCTTCCATGGTGGTCACTTCCATTTTTCCATCAAATCCCATCGGAGTGCCTTCTACAATCAGAATAAAGCCGACGATTAACGAAAGCGGCAACAGGATACGGGTGCAACTCAGCATCAGGAAGTTCCAGAAGTTACCAATGGTCTGCGTGGTTTTTGCAGCCAACGCCTTCATAATGCCTGCCATAGCCGCCATACCGGTAGCAGCCGTAATGAACTGGAACAGCATGATAACAAATATCTGTGTAAAATAAGTCAAACCACTTTCACCACTATAGTGCTGCAAATTACAGTTTACCATAAAACTGATGCAGGTATTGAATGCCTGGTGAGCAGTCTGCCCGATGTTTCCATCCGGATTAAGCGGCAATACTCCTTGAGTAACCAACAACACCATACCCCAGAAGAACCAAAAGAGATTGACTACCAACAGCGCTCTCAGGAACTGCTTCCAATTCATTTCTTCATTCGGGTTGATACCACTCAGCTTGAACATCACCCTCTCAATCGGCTTCATGAAATCCGACCAAGTCTTCTCACCTTTATAAACTTTAGCGATATATTTTCCTATCGGATAGCTGAGTGCCACCATCAGGACTATTTGCGCTATAACACCTAAAATTTCCGTATTCATAACTTCTTACCTTTTAAAATTTCTCCGGCTTAATGAGGACATACATCATATAGCCAAACATGATCACACTTACTACGAATAATGCTGTGTACATAACTTGTTTCTCCTTTCTCGTTTTCAGATTTTCTCGAACCAGTCTATACATTTAAAGAATAACCAAAAGCAGGCTACGCCACTCAGGGTACAAACTGCGAATCCGATTGAAAATAAATCCATAATTTCCTTTTTTAAATTAATACTATTGTTAACTGCACAGGTTGATGCCAATAGTGTGCCAGAAAAGGAGAGTAGGAGGTAAGTAGCTGATTTATAGAAATATGTAGTAAGAGAAAAGAGGAGGAATGAATGGGAAACCTTTTCAAAATGGAAAGGTGGGGATGCCGAAATAGTAGTAAGGCAAAGTTCTATCTTGTTAGAAATGAAGATGTGAATTAGTCGAAGGGGATATGTCAAAACAAAAATTGGCTATCATTTTGCTGTAGGGGCAGATTGAATCTGCCCGATAATAGTTTGCTTTGTGCATTACTCCCAAGGTTGTGACCGTTGGTTCGGGCGGATTCAATCCGCCCCTACGGTGAACTATTTGATAGTTGTTTTAGAATTTTGACACCTTCTTCTGACTATGGGAGGGTGGATTATTTTATAATTACTTTAATATATCGTTATTATATTCCATATTCTTCTATCTTCCGATAAAGAGTAGTCAACCCAATCTTCAGCAATCGGGATGCCTCTGTCTTATTACCCTTAGTATATTGCAAAACTTTAGCAATGTGACGCTTCTCCATTGCCGCCAGTTCAAACTCCGAATACCCGTTTCCGCCTCCGGAAACATCTTCGTGCTGTGTATTCTGTATCTCGATAGGAAGATCCTGCAAAGTGAGCTGCTTGTCACAAACAATCATACTACGCTCTATCACATTACGCAATTCGCGGATATTCCCTTTCCAATCGGCAACCTTCAATGCAGCAATGAATTCAGGAGCCATACCCTCTATCTGCTTCCCTAACTTTTTGGAGAAAAGCCGGATAAATGAATCTGTCAATATCTCAATATCTTCACGGCGCTCACGAAGGGGAGGGAGGTGTATTTGGAAAACAGAAAGACGATAATAAAGATCCTCACGGAAATTACCTTGTTCTATCTCTTTCTTCAAATCCCGATTGGTAGCGGAAATGATACGAACATTCACCTTAGTTGGTTTCGTATCACCTATCTTTATATATTCTCCGGCTTCGAGCACACGTAGCAGCTTGGCTTGCAGTTCAAAAGCCATTTCACCTATTTCATCCAAAAAGATCGTACCGTTATTTGCCACTTCAAACAAGCCTTTCTTATCTTTCATAGCTCCGGTAAACGAACCGGCTTTATGACCGAAGATCTCGCTTTCCAATAAATCTTTGCTGAAAGCCGAACAGTTCACGGCAACAAAAGCATTGTCTCTACGAAGGCTGTTGCGATGGATAGCTTGTGCAAAAACTTCTTTTCCGGTACCCGTTTCTCCGGTCAGCAATACGGTGACATCAGTGGCAGATACTTTCCGTGCCAACTCCACAGCCTGCTGCATACAGGCAGACTTGCCTTGAATGGTTTCAAAAGAATAGGTTTGGGGAAGTTGTTCTTCCGATTTCACTTTCTCACCTATATTCTTTTTGGCCTGCTCCATGGCACGGCTGATTAATGGAATTATTTTATTATTATCATCTCCCTTGGTAATGTAGTCGAAAGCGCCGTTCTTGATAGCCTGCACGCCATCGGGAATATTGCCGTGGGCGGTCAGCAGAATCACTTCCAGTTCGGGATAGAGCTTTTTTATAGTGGTAACCAAGTCCACACCATTCCCATCGGGAAGGAATACATCACACAACACCACTTGCAGGTCATGATGTTGTTTCAACTGTTTTAAAGTAGACTGGCAGTCCACTGCCTGAAACACTTCATAACCTTCCAATTCCATCATGCGCGACAAGAGTTTGCGTATCTGCGGCTCATCATCAATAATTAAAATACTATCCATCTTTATTCGGTTTTTGCACTGCAAAGATAGGATAAAAAGGATTTAACGTACTTTTTTCAACTCGTTTTTTGCAAAGCTTATTTTTATATGGTGTCTGATTTAGAAAGGAATTACTAAAATGCCTATCTTTGCAACTCATAAAACAAATACTGAATATGAACGCAACAAAATCAAAGTTCGGCTACCATCTGATGGCAATTATCACCGTAGCCATCTGGGGAACGACCTTCGTCTCCACAAAAATCTTAATCCAACACGGACTTACGCCTTCCGAAATCTTTTTTTATCGTTTTGCCTTGGCATATATTTGTATGTGGAGCATTTCCTATAAAAAACTTTTTGCCGATAATGCAAAAGATGAACTGCTCCTTTTGTTGGCGGGACTGTGCGGAGGAACCATCTATTTTATCACCGAGAACACAGCTTTAGGCATTACATTGGCATCCAACGTATCCCTCATCGTGTGCACTTCACCCATTCTCACCACATTCCTGTCTTACCTCTTTAAAAGAAAAGAACCTTTTACGCGGCATCTGCTCTACGGCTCATTCATGGCATTGGTAGGAGTGGGGCTAGTCGTTTTCAACGGTAGTTTCATTCTAAAGATTAATCCGCTGGGAGATCTGCTTTCACTGACTGCTGCGCTGATGTGGGCATTCTATTGCCTCATACTCAAGCAACTGGATCATCGTTACTCCACCGTGTTTATTACCCGGAAAGTTTTCTTTTATGGAGTAGTGACCATCCTGCCCATGTTTTTATTCCGCCCCATTCATTGGAACAGTTCATTGATGGCGCAACCCATTGTGTTCGGCAATCTGCTTTTCTTGGGAATCATCGCCTCCATGATTTGTTTCATCGCCTGGAATATGTGTGTCAAGGAACTGGGAGCCGTGCAAAGTACCAACTACATTTATATAGTCCCCTTGGTGACGTTGCTTACTTCAGCAATTATCATTGACGAGAAAATCACATGGATAGCCATTACCGGCTGCATCCTTATCTTGTGCGGCGTATATTTGGCAGAACGGAAAACAAAACCTACATTTGACACCAAATCTTAAAACCTCACAGCATATGAATGAAATAGATAAAATGCGCAACAGCGAACTGGCCGACATGGGAGATCCTGAAGTACAAGCCAGCTTTATTCATGCCAAAAAGCTGCTGGCAAAGTTCAGAATGATGAGTACTTATGATGAAGGATTCCGCGAAGTGCTGGAGGATTTAGTACCGGGCATTCCCGCTACTTCTACCATTTGCCCCCCATTTCATTGCGACCACGGTCACGGCATCTGTTTGGGGGAATATGTGTTTGTCAATGCCAACTGCACTTTCCTGGATGGAGGATACATCACTATCGGAGCACATACTTTGGTAGGTCCCAACGTGCAGATTTATACCCCGCACCACCCCATGGAGTACATTCCCCGCCGTGAAAGTAAAGAATATGCTTATCCCGTAACCATCGGTGAAGACTGCTGGATAGGGGGAGGAGCCATTATCTGCCCCGGCGTGACAATAGGAAACCGTTGCATCATCGGAGCAGGAAGTGTAGTGACAAAAGATATTCCGGATGACTCTGTGGCAGTAGGCAATCCTGCAAAAGTTATCAAGAAATTGAACTAAATAAAAAGAAAACAGATAATTATGAAGAACAACATCTTGCATAATTATCTGTCTTTATCTTTAACCAATATACACATTGATACTCAAGAATAGGCAATCATCCCCATTAGAGCATTCAAAATCTATTTTGTTTTCTCGTGCCAACCATCCAATAGCAGCATTTAAATCCCTGTCTGACAACTCCGAAGCACGTTTTAAATCGCAATAGCTCCACCGCTTGTTATCATGTAGTAATTTCCAGACCTTCCCGGCATTTACCCCAATTTGATGTTTATCCATTTTGATACATAATTAAAGAGGTTAATAATACAATGTTTAGCTTTCTGCTGTAAATATAGCTTTTTATTAAAACAATCAACACTTTAACAAGTAAAATTCATTTAAACGACATGAATATTTAACATTTATTCCTGCCATATTTCATCAATATTCCCCTTTTAAGAAGATATTTATTGCAGAATGAGTCATTTTTACAAATATTTCGCCTAACTTTGCAAGTTGATTAATCAACTGATATGAGAAGAAATAAGATTAACTGGAGAGTACCCAAAGGTGTGGAACTCACAGAATTAGATAAAAAAGTACTTTATCATCAGAGTAAAGGAGATTTGGTCCCGTCTCGCGGACTGATTAAAACACCTGAACAGATAGAGGGAATACGCCGCAGCGGGGTTATCAATACCGGGGTGCTGGACCTGGTGCAACAGGAAATTCATGCAGGTATGAGCACGCTGGAAATTGACAAACTGGTCTATGAATACACCAATGACCACGGGGCTGTTCCGGCAACACTGGGTTACGAAGGGTTCCCAAAAAGTTGTTGCACTTCTATTAATGAAGTAGTTTGCCACGGCATCCCCAATGAATTCGACATTCTGGAAGAAGGAGACATCATCAATGTAGATTGTACCACCATTCTGGACGGATATTATGCTGACGCTTCCCGTATGTTTATCATCGGTCAAACTACCCCCCAAAAAGAAAAGTTAGTGCGTGTAGCTAAAGAATGCCTAAACATAGGTATGGAGGCAGCACAACCTTTCGGCTATGTGGGCGATATAGGCCATGCCGTAGAAAAGCATGCCAAGAAAAACGGCTTCTCTGTAGTACGCGATCTCTGCGGACACGGAGTAGGCATTGAATTTCACGAAGACCCCGATGTAGAACACTTCGGCAAGAAGGGTACAGGTATGTTACTTGTCCCGGGAATGGTATTTACCATCGAACCGATGATTAATATGGGTACTTATGAGGTTTTCATTGATGAAGAAGACGGTTGGACGGTGGTAACCGAGGACGAACTTCCTTCTGCACAATGGGAGCATACTTTTGTAATGACAGACAACGGACTTGAAATCCTGACACATTAATATATATAATAAGGTATATAGTATGGATACAATTATATTAGGTATCGAATCTTCTTGTGACGACACTTCGGCCGCAGTAATCAAGAATGGCGTATTGTTGTCAAACGTAGTGTCCAGCCAAGCTGTGCACGAAGCATATGGGGGCGTAGTTCCCGAGTTGGCATCACGTGCCCATCAGCAAAATATTGTACCGGTGGTACACGAAGCATTGAAAAGGGCAGGAGTGAGCAAAGAAGAATTGAGTGCAGTTGCATTCACCCGCGGACCGGGCTTGATGGGTTCTCTGCTGGTTGGAGTATCCTTTGCAAAAGGTTTTGCACGCTCATTAAACATACCTATGATTGACGTTAACCACCTGCAAGCCCACGTGTTAGCTCATTTCATTAAAGAATCGGAAGAAGATACAAACCAACCTAAATTCCCTTTCCTTTGCCTGTTGGTATCAGGAGGAAACTCTCAAATCATTCTGGTAAAAGCCTATAATGATATGGAGGTTCTAGGCCAAACCATTGACGATGCAGCAGGAGAAGCCATTGACAAATGTTCCAAAGTAATGGGACTAGGTTATCCGGGCGGCCCCATCATCGACAAACTGGCACGTCAGGGAAACCCGAAGGCTTTCACTTTCAGTAAGCCACATATTCCGGATTACAACTACAGTTTCAGCGGACTGAAGACTTCTTTCCTTTACTCACTGCGCGATTGGTTGAAAGAAGACCCCGATTTCATCGAACATCACAAGACCGACCTGGCAGCTTCACTGGAAGCAACCATCGTAGATATCTTGATGGATAAACTGAGAAAAGTAGCCAAAGCACGTAATATCAATGAAGTAGCCGTAGCCGGTGGCGTATCAGCCAACAACGGCCTGCGCAACTCATTCCATGAGCACGCCAAGAAATATGGCTGGAACATTTATATCCCCAAGTTCAGCTTTACCACAGATAATGCCGCAATGATCGCCATTACCGGTTATTACAAGTATCTGGACCAGGATTTCTGTACGATTGATAAACCCGCTTATTCACGGGTGACTATTTAATATTTTAAAACCATTTTCAAAATGTCAGTAGAAGGTAAATTTTTAAGTAAAGAGATCAACGAGTTGTTTTGGAAGGAAGGCCTGACACTCGCTACCGCCGAGAGCTGCACGGCAGGTAATGTGGCAGCCGCTATTACAGCCATTGCCGGAAGCTCACGCTTCTTCAAGGGCGGAATTATTGCCTATTCCAACGAGGTTAAAGAGAATTTGCTGGGCGTAAACCCCGAAACTCTGGAAGCTCACGGAGCTGTAAGCGAAGAAACCGTTATCGAAATGGTAAAAGGTGCGATGAAATCGATGAATTCTGATTGCGCCGTTGCTACTTCCGGCATTGCAGGCCCCGCAGGCGGCACTCCCGAAAAGCCCGTAGGCACCATTTGGATTGCTGCCGGATGTAAAGACAAAGTGATTACACTGAAATTGGAAGGTGACGAAGGAAGAAACAAGAATATTGCAAATGCAACCCAAAATGCCCTGCAATTGCTCCGAAAGTTATTCCAAAATGAAGAAAATGAGCAATAATTGCAGAATTATTTGCTAAAATCCTTGTTTTATATAAATAAAAGTGCTTATTTTGCACTCCGTTTGAAATAAGTATTGAAAAAAACTATAAAAATAAGATAGCAATGTCGAAGATTTGTCAAATTACCGGAAAGAAAGCCATGATTGGCAACAATGTTTCACACTCTAAGAGAAGAACCAAAAGGACTTTTGATGTGAACTTGTTTACTAAGAAATTCTACTATGTAGAACAAGATTGCTGGATTAGCCTGAATATCTGCGCTAACGGCTTACGCGTGATTAATAAAAAAGGCCTGGATGCAGCGCTGAATGAAGCGGTAACCAAGGGCTATTGTGATTGGAAAAGCATCAAAATTATTGGTTAATTAAAAAGGAGAGAATAGACTATGGCAAAGAAGGCTAAAGGTAATAGAGTACAGGTAATCCTTGAATGCACAGAAATGAAGGATAGTGGTATGCCGGGAACTTCTCGTTACATTACAACAAAGAACAGAAAAAATACCACTGAAAGATTGGAACTTAAGAAGTACAATCCTATTTTGAAAAGAGTAACAGTTCACAAAGAAATTAAATAATTATAACCCATGGCAAAGAAAACAGTCGCAACCCTTCAGACAGGTAAAGAAGGACGTTCTTATACTAAGGTTATCAAGATGGTTAAATCTCCGAAGACAGGAGCTTACATCTTCGATGAGCAAATGGTACCTAACGAAAAAGTTCAAGACTTTTTCAAGAAATAATCCAGTCGCAAATGACTGCTGTAAAGTTCCTCTCATTTCAGATGAGAGGAACTTTTTTTATGCCATAATGTGAGCATCATCGTACATTATGACCAATCATTGTGACACTTTTTTTTGTCCGTGTTAGAGATTAGTTATATCTTTGTAGCATAAACAGATAAATCAGACTCCAATATGGGATTATTTAATTTTTTCTCGAAAGAAAAGAAGGAAACTTTAGACAAAGGATTGTCAAAGACTAAAGAAAGTGTATTCAGTAAAATCGCCCGTGCAGTAGCCGGAAAGTCAAAAGTAGACGACGAGGTATTGGATAATCTGGAAGAAGTGCTTATCACTTCGGATGTAGGCGTTGAAACTACTCTGAATATCATCAAGCGCATTGAAGACAGAGTAGCCAAGGATAAATATGTAAATACCCAAGAGCTGAATAAGATTCTTCGTGATGAAATAGCAGCCTTGCTGACCGAAAATAATACGGTGGATTCGGAAGATTTCACTGTGCCCGAAGGTAAAAAGCCGTATGTGATAATGGTAGTAGGCGTAAATGGAGTAGGTAAAACTACCACCATCGGCAAACTGGCTTACCAGTTCAAAAAGGCAGGTAAATCTGTTTATCTGGGTGCAGCCGATACATTCCGTGCCGCAGCCGTAGAGCAGCTGGACATTTGGGGAGAGAGAGTAGGAGTACCTGTTATCAAACAGAAAATGGGTTCAGACCCTGCTTCCGTGGCTTTTGACACGTTGAGTTCTGCCGTGGCAAACAATGCCGACGTGGTTATTATCGACACAGCCGGACGCCTTCATAACAAAGTGGGCTTAATGAACGAGCTGACGAAGATTAAGAATGTGATGAAGAAAGTGGTTCCCGATGCACCCCATGAAGTATTGTTGGTTTTGGACGGTTCCACCGGACAAAATGCATTTGAACAGGCAAAGCAGTTTACCCTGGCTACCGAAGTGACGGCAATGGCTATCACCAAACTGGACGGAACTGCCAAAGGCGGCGTAGTTATCGGAATCTCAGACCAATTTAAGATTCCCGTAAAATACATCGGTTTGGGCGAAGGCATTGAAGACATGCAGGTATTCCGCAAAAAAGAATTTGTAGACTCATTATTTGGAGAGACTGAATAATAAATGAAACGTAATACAATAGATATCATCACCTTAGGGTGTTCCAAAAACTTAGTAGACTCGGAAAAGCTGATGCGCCAGCTAGAAGCAAACGGCTACAAAGCAACTCACGATTCAGATAAACCGGAAGGGGAGATTGCAGTAATCAATACCTGCGGTTTCATCGGAGATGCCAAGGAAGAATCCATCAACATGATCCTGGAATTCTGTCAGGCAAAAGAGGAGGGAAAGCTCAAGAAACTATATGTAATGGGCTGCCTCTCTGAAAGATACTTAAAGGAACTGGCCGTAGAGATACCGCAAGTAGACAAATTCTATGGCAAATTCAATTGGAATGAATTGCTGGCAGATCTTGGCAAGGCTTATAAATCCGAGTTTGCCATTGAGCGTACTTTGACTACACCGCATCACTATGCCTATCTGAAGATTTCGGAAGGTTGTGACCGCAAATGTTCCTATTGCGCCATTCCTATTATAACAGGCAAACACGTTTCCCGCCCGATGGAAGAAATCATTGACGAGGTGAAACTGCTTGTGTCTGAGGGAGTAAAGGAGTTCCAGATCATAGCACAAGAGTTGACTTACTATGGCGTAGATTTATATAAAAGTCAGAAATTACCCGAACTCATCGAAAGAATTGCCAATGTTCCGGGCGTAGAATGGATACGTCTGCATTATGCATACCCCGCACATTTTCCGGAAGAACTGTTCCGTGTGATGCGCGAGCATGACAATGTATGCAAATACATGGATATTGCCCTGCAACACATCAGCGACAATATGCTCACCAAGATGCGCCGCCATGTCACCAAGGCGGAAACATACGAATTGATCGAGAAATTCCGCCGCGAAGTACCCGGTATTCACCTGCGTACCACATTAATGGTGGGACATCCCGGTGAAACGGAAGCAGACTTCGAGGAATTGAAAGAATTTGTCCAAAAAGTGCGGTTTGATCGAATGGGAGCTTTCGCTTACTCTGAAGAAGAAGGAACTTTTGCAGCAAAAGAATATGAAGATTCCATCCCTCACGAAGTGAAACAGCAGCGTTTGGATGAACTGATGGCGCTTCAACAGACAATAGCCGGAGAATTGAGCGAAGCCAAGATAGGCAAAGAATTTAAAGTAATCATTGACCGTAAGGAAGGAGATTATTACATAGGAAGAACTCAATTTGATTCACCCGAAGTAGACCCGGAGGTATTAATAAAAGCAGATGACAAGCATTTGAAGATAGGCGGATTCTACAATGTCAAGGTGACAGATGCAGATGATTTTGACCTGTATGCCAGCATTTTATAAGCATTTTCCTTTAAAATGTTTGGATAACGTCTATTTTTTCACTAATATAGCACCCAAATTAACACTTTGAGCCTTGAATAACAAAGAATTTATATCTGAATTATCACGTAAGTTAGGATATACGAACAAAGATACTACACAATTGGTATCTTCAGTGATCAGCGTCATGACCCAGGAATTGCAGGATGGTAACACCGTTGCAATCCAGGGATTTGGCACGTTTGAGGTTAAGAAGAAACTGGAGAGAATATCCATCAATCCGTTGACTCAGCAACGTATGCTGATACCGCCCAAACTGGTACTAACCTATAAACCAAGTGTAACCCTGAAAGAAAAGTTTAAATAACCAAGTTCCATAATACATATACCATGAGTGACAAAATAACCATACAAGATATCATCGAACTTTTGACCGAGAAGCACGGCATGACCAAAAAGGATGCCGAAACCTTTGTCAAAGGAATGTTTGAACTGATAGAGGAAGCTCTAGCGACCGAAAAGTATGTAAAAGTGAAAGGACTTGGTACGTTTAAACTAACCGAAGTGGGAAGTCGTGAAAGTGTGAATGTAAACACAGGTGAACGAATTGAAATTCAAGGGCATACAAAGATTTCTTTCACTCCGGATACCACCATGAAGGATTTGATAAACAAACCATTTGCTCATTTCGAAACGGTGGTATTGAACGAAGGGACTACGCTGGAAGATACGGTTACCGAGATAGAAGGCGAAGAAGATGAAAAAGAAGAAATAATTGAGGAAGTAACTACGGAAAATCCGGAAGAAGGAGTTATTGCAGAGGAAGTAAAGACAATAGAGGAAACAGAGGTGGAAAGACCTCAAGAAGAAGCTAATGCTGTAGCAAAGGTGGAAGCTGAAACCATAAAACTGCAAGAAGCTGAAACAGAAGAAAACGGAAACTTGATTGAGGAAGTAAGTGAAGCAGAAATGGCTTCCGCGACCGAAGAAGAAGCCGCTGCGGAGGAATTAATAACTCCTGTAGAAATAATAGAGGAGATAGTAAACACAGAAGAAGAAGTTGTACCAACTGAACCGGAAGAATCAACTCCTGTAATCCCTGCGATAGAAGCCTCCATAGGGAACATTATCGAGGAAGAAGTGAAGGGGGAAACTGTTGAGGAAGAAGTAAAGGGGGAAACTGTTGAAGAAACTGTAACCGAAAGTGAACCTCAGCAGGAAGAAGAAATCATGACCATAGCCGATGCAGCCATGATGGCAGCCCGTGAAGAAAAAACACTCTCGGAAGTGATCGCATCGGAGGATATCAATCAGAAAGAAGAAGAACCGGAAGCTCCTATTATTCCACAAGAAAAAGTAGAGGAAATAAAGAAACAAGAAGAAACAGGAGAGAAGAAAGCAAAAACCCCGTGGGGAATTATCATTGCCATCATTCTGATTCTTTGCATTGCCGGTTGCATTTATTGCTATTTTCAGCCAGGTGATAAAAAAGAACTCCCGCAAACCCCGGCAACGAGTACTACTTCCCAGGCAAATGAAAGTAATGCAACTCCCATACAGCCACAAGATTCTTTGGCTCAAGATAATGACACGGTGAATCTCCCGGTACATACTCCGGAAAAGGAAGCAGTACAGCAACCGCAACAAACAACTCCTGCCGCGACACAGCAACCGGCATCCGGCACAACAACAGTAGGAAATAAAGAAGTTGCCAAAGTAACTTTAGCCGACACCGTGGAGTATGATATTACCGGAACTAAAACCAACTACACACTGCAAGAAGGTGAAAGTCTGATAAAAGTAGCAGTAAAATTCTATGGCACAAAGAAGTTATGGCCATACATCGTAAAGCATAACAAAGACGTCATTAAAGATGCTGACAGAGTTCCCATCGGAACCACTCTCCGCATTCCGGAATTATCTCCTAAAAAGTAACAGGATGTATTGATTACAGATCTTTAAAAGATCTCATAACCTACCATTTCCCGTAGGGGCGGATTGAATCCGCCCGATAACACTCCAAGAAGTATATTTATTAATGTATTCGGGCGGATTCAATCCGCCCCTACAGGAAATATTCCCCCTCCTTGAACCCCATCTTTTCATTTTAGAATTCTTTAGCCCAATAACCTTTAAAAAGTAGAGATGCACTTTACTTTTTTAATAAAAATTAGTTGCCGCTGTTAATTAATTGCCGTAATTTTGGCTGCGTTAAACGAACAAGACTGATAAAAGGTCGTTATTAGATTACAAAAGAAATAACTAAATAAACAAAATTATGGCTGAAGCAATTGACATTCGTGAACTAAACGAAAGAATTGAAAGACAAAGCGCGTTTGTAACCAACTTGATGACTGGCATGGACCAAGTTATCGTAGGTCAGAAACATTTGGTAGAATCTTTACTTATCGGTTTATTGTCCGATGGTCACATCCTGCTGGAAGGTGTTCCGGGTCTGGCAAAGACCTTGGCAATCAAAACACTGGCATCCCTGATTGATGCCAAGTACAGCCGAATCCAGTTTACCCCCGATTTACTGCCTGCCGACGTAATCGGTACAATGATCTACAGTCAGAAGGACGAGCAATTCATTGCAAAGAAAGGCCCTATTTTCGCAAACTTCGTATTGGCCGATGAAATTAACCGTGCCCCGGCAAAAGTACAGAGTGCTTTGCTGGAAGCGATGCAGGAACGCCAGGTCACACTGAGCAAAGAAACCTTCATGTTGCCCGAACCATTCCTGGTAATGGCTACCCAAAACCCCATCGAACAAGAAGGAACTTACCCATTGCCCGAAGCACAGGTAGACCGTTTCATGCTGAAAGTAGTCATCGACTACCCGAAACTGGAAGAAGAAAAGAAGATTATCCGTCAAAATATCAGCGGAGAGAAAATCGTGGTTCGTCCCATTCTGAAAGCAGAAGATATTATGGAAGCCCGCAAAGTGGTTCGCCAAGTTTATCTGGACGAAAAGATTGAGCAATACATTGCCGACATCGTATTCGCAACCCGTTTCCCCGAAAAGTACGACTTGAAGGAACTGAAAGATATGATCGGTTTCGGTGGTTCGCCCCGTGCATCTATCAATCTGGCACTGGCTGCACGCAGCTATGCGTTTATCAAACGCCGTGGTTACGTCATTCCGGAAGATGTTCGCGCCGTGGCACATGATGTATTGCGCCACCGTATCGGCTTGACTTACGAGGCAGAAGCCATGAATATGAGCTCTGACGAAATAGTAAGCAAGATTCTGAATAAGGTTGAAGTGCCCTAAATAGTGGGGTAGAAGTGCGATAACACCAATTCTCACTTACCGTAGGGGCAGATTGAATCTGCCCGATAACGCTCCAAAGGGTGGAGCCGCGTATGTCTTCGGGCGGATTCAATCCGCCCCTACGGTGAAAGAATAGGAAACAGGCAGGAAAGAAGCTCGTAACAACGGTAAGAGTTTGGCTCCCCACGGCTGTGGGGAGCGCTCCTCATAACCGTGGAGAGCGCTCCCCATAGCCGTGAGCAGCGCTCCTCATAGCCGTGAGCAGCGCTCCTCATAGCCGTGGGGAGCGAAAGTTATCGGCTCGCAAACTGATTTTCATATAGAGAAAAGGGGAAACCTCATATAGAGAAAAGGGAAAACCGATACTCTAGAAAGAATAAAAAACTAAGTACGAACAGTATGGAAACAAGTGATATATTAAAACGGGTTCGCCAGATTGAAATAAAGACACGCGGACTTTCGAACAATATCTTTGCCGGGCAGTATCATTCCGCCTTCAAAGGCAAAGGTATGTCGTTCTCGGAAGTACGTGAGTATCAGTATGGTGACGACGTGCGGGATATAGACTGGAACGTAACCGCCCGCTACAACAAACCCTTCGTCAAGGTGTTTGAAGAAGAGCGTGAATTGACGGTGATGCTCCTGATTGACGTTTCGAACAGCTTGGATTTCGGTACGGTGAAGCAGTTGAAAAAAGATATGGTGACCGAGATTGCCGCTACATTAGCCTTCTCAGCCATTCAGAACAACGATAAAATCGGCGTTATATTCTTTTCGGATCGGATTGAGAAGTTCATTCCGCCCAAAAAAGGACGAAAACATATCTTGTACATCATCCGCGAACTGCTTGACTTCAAGCCCGAAAGCAAGCGTACAGACATAAAGATGGCAGTGGAGTACCTGACCAACGTGATTAAGAAACGCTGCACCACCTTTATGATGAGTGACTTTATAGACGAAAACGACTTTCGCAACGCATTGACCATCGCCAACCGGAAACATGACATCGTTGCCATCCAGGTCTATGATCGCCGCATGGCGGACTTACCCAACGTGGGACTGATGAAAGTGCGCGATGCCGAAACCGGTCACGAACAATGGATTGATACTTCCTCGCGTGCCTTGCGCAACGCACATCACGACTGGTGGTTGCAACGCCAGGGAGTGCTGAACGAAACATTTACCAAAAGTAATGTAGACTCTGTATCCATCCGCACCGACCAGGATTATGTGAAGTCGTTACTTAACTTATTTGCTAAACGAAATTAAAGAACATGAAGATAGTAGATTATAGCAAAAAGTTCTTGAGAATATGGGTTTGCGCCGGCCTGCTGATAGCTGCTGCCGCACAGACTCAGGCACAGAATGTGACGGTGGATGCCAGCATCGACTCGCTGCAACTCCTCATTGGCGAGCAGGCCAAAGTGAAGTTGGAAATAAGCATGGATGCCAAGCAGAAATTGCAACTGCCGTTCCTGCGCGACACCTTGGTGAAAGGAGTGGAGATACTGGATATAGCCAAGCCCGACACACAAATGCTGAACGATGGAAAGCGTATGCTGATAAAACAAGAATACACGATAACCTCCTTCGACTCAGCACTTTACTATCTTCCTCCATTCGAGGTGATGGTAAACGGAGAGCCCTATCGCTCTAAAGCCTTGGCGGTGAAAGTCTATTCCATTCCGGTAGACACGCTGAATCCCGACCAGTTCTTCGGCCCGAAGACGGTTCGCGAAGTTCCCATCACTTGGGAGGATGTATCGACCATCGTATGGCTCACCTTATTGATGCTGGCATTGGGTGGACTGGGTTATTACCTGTTTGTGCGCTACCGAGACAACAAGCCTATCATCAAGAAGATAAAGATTGAACCGAAGTTGCCGCCACATCAGCAGGCTTTGCAGGAGATAGAGCGTATAAAAGGAGACAAAACCTTACGCACTGCCGATCCTAAAACTTATTATACCGAACTGACAGATGTGCTCCGCACCTACATGGAAGATCGTTTCGGCTTCAATGCCATGGAGATGACTTCTTCTGAAATTATTGATAAGTTGCAGGAAATCAACGACCAAGAATCCATCAAGGACTTGATGTTCTTGTTCCAGACTGCCGACCTGGTGAAATTCGCCAAGCATTCTCCGCTGATGAATGAAAACGATATGAACCTGGTAAACGCAGTAGACTTTATCAACAAAACGAAGGTGGAACCGGACCCCAATGCGAAGCCCGAACCTACGGAAATAACCGTAGAGGAGAAGCGCAGCAAGCAGGGAAGAATTATTCTGCTGTGCAGCATGGGGGTAATCACGATTGCCATCGTGGTAATCCTTTACAAAGTGCTGAGTGGTATATACAATCTCTGGTTTTAACACATAAATACTAGAAACAATGATTTTTGCAAATATTGAATATCTATTCCTGCTGGTTTTGCTCATACCTTATATATTATGGTATGTCATGAAGCGGAAGAAGACCGAGCCCACGCTACAGGTCTCCACCACCCGCATGTACATGAAGGCGCCCCGAAGCTGGAAGATTTACCTGCTGCATGCCCCATTCGTGCTCCGCACGGTGGCAATCATCATGGTAATTCTGATCCTGGCACGCCCTCAGACCACAAACAACTGGCAGAATACCGAAATAGAAGGAATCGACATCATGCTGGCAGTGGACGTTTCCACCAGTATGCTTGCCGAAGACCTGAAACCTAACCGACTGGAAGCCGCCAAGCAGGTAGCTGCCGAATTTATCAATGGCCGTCCCAACGATAACATCGGTCTGACCATCTTTGCCGGAGAGAGCTTTACCCAATGCCCGTTGACCGTGGACCACGGCGTACTGCTGAACCTTTTCAACGGCATAAAAGGGGACATCGCCCAACGCGGATTGATAGAAGACGGTACTGCCATCGGCATGGGCGTTGCCAATGCGGTGAGCCGACTGAAGGACAGCAAGGCGAAATCGAAAGTAATAATCCTGTTGACGGACGGTAGCAACAACCGCGGTGATATTTCTCCGCTGACGGCTGCCGAGATAGCTAAACAGTTCGGCATCCGCATCTATACCATCGGTGTAGGTACCAACGGAACTGCTCCTTACCCGATGCAGACTTACGCAGGAACTCAGTATGTGAATGTTCCTGTGGAGATAGATGAAAAGACATTGACGGAAATTGCAGGCACTACAAACGGAAATTATTTCCGCGCTACCAGCAACTCGAAGTTGAAGGAAGTCTATGAGGAGATTGACAAACTGGAGAAAACAAAGTTGAACGTGAAGGAATTCAGCAAACGTGAAGAGGAGTATCAGGTCTTTGCCTGGATCGCTTTCGTCTGCATCTTGCTGGAACTTTTGCTGCGCAACTCTGTATTAAAGAAAATACCTTAAAAACAAGAAGTTATGTTTCGATTTGCAGACCCGAACTTTTTATATTTGCTCATCATACTGCCTTTCCTGGTAGTGCTGTATTTGTATTCCAATTACCACCGCCGCCAGAATATCCGCAAGTATGGTGACCCGGCATTGCTGAAAGAGTTGATGCCGACCATCTCCAAGTATCGCCCCGACATCAAGTTTTGGCTGACTTTTGCTGCGTTGACATTGGTTATACTGATGTTGGCGCGTCCGCAGTTCGGCTCAAAGATGGAAACGGTGAAACGCAGTGGGGTGGAAGCTGTCATAGCGCTGGATATTTCAAACTCCATGCTGGCACAGGATGTGACTCCCAGCCGTTTGGAGAAGTCCAAGAAATTAATTTCCAGACTAGTAGATACATTTAATAATGATAAGGTGGGATTGATCGTCTTTGCCGGTGACGCCTTTACGCAGTTGCCCATTACCAGCGATTATATCTCTGCCAAAATGTTCTTGGAGAGCATCAACCCGTCACTGATTGCTACGCAAGGTACGGATATTGGTGCAGCTATCCGCCTGGCAATGAAAAGTTTTACTCCGAATGACGGGGTGGGACGTGCCATTATTGTCATCACCGACGGTGAAAACCACGAGGGTGGGGCAATGGAAGCTGCCAAGGAAGCTGCCGACAAAGGTATGCAGGTATTTGTACTGGGAGTAGGTTCGCCGGACGGTTCGCCTATTCCGGCCGAAAACGGTAGCAATGATTTCCGCCGCGACAAGGATGGAAACGTAATCGTGACCCGCCTGAACGAACAAATGTGCCAGGAAATTGCAAAAGCAGGAAATGGAATGTATATCCGTGTAGACAATACGAACTCTGCCGAGAAAGTATTGAATAACGAGATAGCCAAACTGTCTAAAGCTGACGTAGAGAGCCAGGTTTATACCGAGTTCGACGAACAATTCCAGGCGTTGGCATGGTTGGTACTGTTGCTGCTGGTGGTAGAAATGCTTATTTTGGAACGGAAGAATCCGCTTTTCAAAAATGTCAGACTATTTAAATAAGAATGCTTATGTTACAGAAATCATATATCACTCTGTTGTTCCTTTTGGCGGCGGGCAGCGCTTTTGCCCAGAAGACAGAAAGGGATTATTTGCGCAGCGGTAACAAGCTGTACAACGACAGTTTGTTCATCAAAGCGGAAGTGGACTATCGTAAAGCATTGGAACTGAATCCTAAATCGACAGATGCCATGTTCAACCTTGCCAACTCGCTCCTGATGCAGCAAAAGGGAAAAGAGGCGATGGAAGAATTTGAATCGGTTTCAAAGGTGGAAAAGGATAAGGACAAGCTGGCGCAAATTTATCATAATATGGGAGTGATCCTTCAGTCGTCCAAGCAGTATCCGCAGTGCATAGAGGCTTATAAAGAGTCGTTGCGCAATAATCCGAAAGATGATGAAACGCGTTATAACTTGGCTTTGGCGCAGAAATTGCTGAAAGATCAGCAACAGAACCAAGATCAGAACAAGGATCAGCAGGATCAGAAACAAGATCAGAAGGACGACAAAAAGGATCAAAACAAAGATCAGCAAGACCAGGATAAGAAAGACCAACAAAACCAAAATCAGCAGCAACAGCAGCAGAATAAGGACGAAATGTCTAAGGAAAATGCTCAGCAATTACTGAATGCTGTGATGCAGGATGAGAAGAATGTGCAGGATAAAGTAAAAAAACAACTGCAAATTCAGGGAAAGAAGTTGGATAAAGACTGGTAATTGCTTAATTTTGGCGAATAAAAAATAATTAGATAGCAATGAGGAAAGTAATTCTCTTATTCATATTGGTAACAACGGTGCTGGGAGCATGGGCGGACGGAAATGTGACGTTTACGGCTTCGGCACCCGATGTAGTAGTAAGTGGTGATCAGTTCCGGTTGACTTATACGGTTAATACGCAGAAAGTAAGGGACTTCCGCGCACCCAGCATTAAGGGCTTTGAGGTGCTGATGGGGCCTAGCCGCTCACAGCAGAGTAGCACGCAGATCATAAACGGTAATATGACTTCTACCAGTTCCATCACCTTTACTTATATATTGATGGCGGACAAGGAAGGGACATACACCATTCCCGGTGCAACCATCGTAGCGGACGGGCAAAACAAGACTTCAAACTCCGTACAAATCAAGGTTCTTCCGCCCGACAAGGCAAATGGAGCAGGCGGAGGTAGCGGCAGCGGAGCCGGTACTTCATCACGCAGCCAGGTTGCCGGCAGCAAGATAACCAATCAGGACTTGTTTATCACCGCAACTGCCAGCAAAACAACTGTGTATGAACAGGAAGCTATTTTATTGACTTACAAGGTTTATACTTTGGTGAATCTACGCCAGTTGCGCGGCGATATGCCGGATATGAAAGGTTTCCATACTCAAGAGGTGGAATTGCCGCAGCAAAAAACATTCTCACTGGAACACTATAACGGAAGAAACTATAACACAACGGTTTGGAGTCAGTATGTACTTTTCCCGCAGCAATCGGGCAAACTGGAAGTGCCTTCCATTACTTTTGAAGGGGTGATTGCGCAACAAGTTGCTTCTGACGACCCGTTTGATGCTTTCTTTAATGGAGGCAGCAACTATGTGGAGATAAAGAAGAATATTGTAACTCCCAAGCTGAGTATCAATGTAAAGCCGTTGCCCGATGGCAAGCCTGCCAATTTCTCGGGAGGAGTGGGAGAGTTCACTATCAGTTCCTCTATCAGTACTAAGGAACTGAAAACGAATGATGCGGTTACTATCAAACTTGTTATTTCGGGCACTGGTAACTTGAAACTGATCAATACGCCGGAGATAGATTTCCCGAAAGACTTTGAGGTATATGATCCGAAGATTGATAATAAGTTCACTTTGACCCGCGAAGGTTTGTCGGGAAATAAGGTAATAGAATACCTTGCCATCCCCAGACATGCCGGTAATTTCACTATTCCCCCTGTGGAATTTTCATATTTCGATCTGAAGACCAGCAGTTATAAGACGATCAAGACAGAGGCTTATGATTTGAAGGTAGAGAAGGGGGCAGGAAATGCCGATCAGGTTATTGCAGACTTTACCAATAAGGAAGATCTGAAGGTTTTGGGACAGGATATCCGTTATATCAAGATGGGAGAAAGCGACTTGACTCGGAAGGGAGATTTCTTCTTTGGTTCGGTTGTTTATTATTTATGGTATATTATTCCGCTGATTCTCTTTATTGTATTCGTTATAGTTTACCGTAAACAAGCTATAGAGAATGCCAATGTAGCAAAAGTCCGCACCAAGAAAGCGAACAAAGTTGCTACCAAGCGTATGAAGAATGCAGGTAAACTGTTGGCTGAGAATAAAAAAGAGGCTTTCTATGATGAAGTATTGAAAGCGCTTTGGGGCTATATCAGTGATAAGCTGAATATTCCGGTTTCTCAATTATCCAAAGACAATATTGAGGATGAATTGACCAAATATGGAGTTGCTCCCGAATTGATTAAGGATTTCATCGGTACTTTGAATGAATGTGAGTTTGCCCGCTATGCTCCGGGTGACCAGAACGAAGCTATGGATAAGGTATATTCTTCGGCTGTGGAAGTCATCAGCAAAATGGAGAATAGTATAAAACACTAAATCAAAGGAGATTATAACAATGAAAAAGATATATTTCATCCTGATATTCTTGATAGGCTCTATCACGGTTTATGCACAGAACGCTTCTGATTCTGTGCGGACTGCACAAGCGGAAATGCCACAAACGGCTGATGCTGATGCCTTGCAACAAACCACGACTCATGCCACAAAGGCAGAAGCTGATAGTGCATATATCAGAAATGATTTTGCCGCCGCTGTGGAACTATACGAAAGTATATTGAAAAATGATGGGGAATCATCTGATATCTATTATAACCTGGGTAACAGTTATTATAAGATGAATAACATTGCCAAGGCTGTTCTGAACTACGAACGTGCTTTACTGCTGAATCCCGGTAATGGTGATATCCGTTTCAACCTGGAACTGGCAAGAAGCAAAACAGTGGATAAAGTAACTCCCCCCAGCGAAATGTTCTTTGTAACATGGACTCAGTCTCTGATAAACACAATGAGCGAGAAAGCATGGGCCCGAACAGGAATCATTGCATTTATCCTGACTATCCTGACGCTGTCTCTGTTTATTTTTGGCAAACGCATTATTATAAAGAAAGTAGGGTTTATTGCAGCCATCTGTTTTTTCTTAATAACCATATTGGCAAATGTATTTGCCTCCGAACAAAAAGCAGAACTGATAAATCATGATAACGCCATCATCATGGCTCCCAGTGTAACCGTAAAAAGTACTCCCAATCAGAGTGGTACAGACTTATTCATCCTTCATGAAGGTAGAAAAGTGATGATTAAGGATAACACAATGAAAGAGTGGAAAGAAATCAGACTGGAAGACGGAAATGTAGGCTGGGTACCTACCAGTGTTATCGAAATCATTTAAAAAATAATCAATGGATATACAACAGTATATAGCAGCAGACAAAGAACTACTATTAAGCCTGAACGGAAGTGATTCGCTATTTTGGGATGGATTTATGTGGGTGGCTACCAGTACGGTGGTATGGGTGCCTGTAGCCGCTATACTGTTGTATATTATCATTAAAAACAATAAAATTCAAGAGGCGATTCTGACTATTATTATGGTCGCACTAGTCATTACTTTGGCAGACCAAATCGCTTCCGGTTTATGCAAACCATTTTTTGCCAGATTCCGTCCTACACAAGATCCCGATATTATGTATATGGTTGATGTCGTGAATGGATATAGGGGAGGGCGGTTCGGTTTTATTTCCAGCCATGCGGCAAATACATTTGGTGTGGCAGTTTTTTTATCATTATTGATTAAGAGGAAATCTCTTACTTTCATGCTTCTATTTTGGGCTGCTCTTAACTCTTATTCCAGAATTTACCTAGGTGTTCATTATCCTGGAGATATCCTTTTCGGAACATTAGAAGGTTGCATTATAGGTTATTTAGTCTATTTACTCTACAAATTCATTCAAAAGAAGTTCTTTTATAAACCTCGTTGCATCTCCAATCAATACACAGCCAGTGGTTATCTGATCAGTGATATAAATTTGCTTTACGTTGTTCTTCTTTCAACTTACTTCTTTATTATTATTGCAGGTATAATAGTGACTCATACACTGAATCTGTAATTGACAATTTATGCATTATCTACTTGCATATAGTCAAAAAAAGCAGGAAAAGATTTGTTTTATGCTTTTTTTTGACTAAGTTTATAGCGCGTTTAAATAATTCACTTTTATAACTAAAATTTGATACATCATGAGAACAATAACATTTAATGAACTTCGTAGAATCAAAGATTCCTTACCGAGCGGAAGCATGCACAGAATCGCAGATGAACTCAATATGACAGTAGAAACAGTACGTAACTTCTTTGGAGGGCACAATTTCAAGAATGGCAAAAGTGTCGGAATCCATTTGGAACCGGGACCGGATGGAGGACTAGTAATGCTAGACGATACTACAGTTCTTGAAAAAGCATTGAAAATATTGAGAGAAGCTGAAGAAAAAGAAATAGCGCAAGAAGCGTAAAGTAAAAATCCCGGTTGAATGCAACATTCAATTGGGATTTTTTGTTTAGTCAAAAAACTCACTTAAAATATAGCAATTATGGAAGATAAATTGGTAACCCTAGCGATCCTTACATACGCTAAAGCACAGATTTTAAAGAATGTACTTGAGAACGAAGGAATTGAAGCATACATTCACAATGTTAATCTTATTCAGCCTGTCATATCTTCCGGAGTAAGATTAAGAATTAAAGAAAGTGACTTACCTCATGCTTTGCAGATTATAGAAAGTTCTGCATGGCTATCAGAAGATGTAGTAAAAGAGAAGGAGAGTAGCCCAGAAGGTAAAAAAGACAAGCGCAAAGTGCTCATCCCCGTTGACTTTTCGGATTATTCATTGAAAGCATGTCAGTTCGGTTTCTCATTTGCTCAGGAAATAGGTGCCGAAGTAGTGCTTCTACATGCTTATTTCAGCCCAATCTATGTGCCAACAATCCCATATGGGACCGATAATTTCAATTTTCAAATAGAAAGGGAAGAATCTGTAAAGAGCATGATCGAAACTGTTCATAAGGAGCTCAATAAGCTCTCTGATACAATCAAAAAGAAAGTAGAATCTGGAGAATTTCCCAATGTGAAATATACCTGTATTTTACGTGACGGTATCCCAGAGGAAGAAATCCTAAGATATGCCAAAGAGCATAATCCACAGATTATCATTATGGGAACAAGAGGAAGGGGGCAAAAAGATATTGATTTAATAGGTAGTGTCACTGCCGAAGTCATAGAAAGGAGCAAGACATTTGTCTATGCTATTCCGGAACAAACTCCTATAATGACCTTCAATGACATCAAGAAAGTGGCCTTTGTGACCAATTTCGATCAAAGAGACTTGATTGCCTTTGACTCCTTGATAAATGCTTTTAAATCGTTCCATTTTGCCGTGTCCTTTATTCACCTGAGCACAGACAATGATGCATGGAACGAAATAAAGTTGGCCGGTATCAAAGACTACTTCCAAAAACAATACTCACAATTGGAACTACATTACAATGTGGTGAAGGAGGACAATATATTAAGCAATTTGGATAAGTATGTGAAAGAAGAAAACATAAATGTAATCTGTATCACGAACTATAAACGAAATATATTTGCGAGATTGTTTAATCCAAGCATAGCAAGAAAAATGATCTTCCATGCCAATACACCAATATTAGTGATTAAATAGAAAATAAGTTTTAGAATGAGAATGGATAAAGGCACAATATTAATTGTGCCTTTATCCATTCTACAATAAATATCTTCATTATTCTTGAAAAGAGAGAAAGGAGAAGAAGTATTAATTTCCCTCAATGTAATTAAACATAATACTGATTATATTCTGTATTTAGATTGAATATCATACGCAAAATTTATAAAGGTACGAAAAATAAATGAAATAAAAAAGGACTAGAACCAATTAAGATTCTAGTCCTTTGAGAAATTTATAACTCTAAATTAGTAGCCTAATTCTTTTTCTAAAGAATCATATTCAGCTCTATTTAATTTCCAATAAATGTTCAGCAAATAATTACCCCACAATGCTTTATTATCCGGTTTCAACTCTTTTGCCTTTTCGTAGAAAGGTTTAGCCTTCTCATACAGTTCTTTGATCTTATTTTCATTCTCATTATACTTAGGATCATCGATAGCCAATTTTGCATTTTCTTCTACAATAACCTGAGCTGGGAAGAAGTAGCAATCACCAATCTTTGAATATGCTTCGGCAACTAATTCACCATTACCTGCGATTATTTTATTGAAAGCGGCAATAGCATCATCATACTGCTTCTTTTCATACAACAAGATACCTTTTACATAAAGATAATATGGAGTTTCGCTAGTAGCAAGTAATTTATTGATTTGTGCCAAACCTTCATCAACCATGCCTTTTTGGATATAATAATCCATGATATTACCAACAAAATACTCTTGTTTCGGGAACAATTCAGTACCTTCTTTGATTACTTCAAGCCATTTTGCAGAGTCTCCTCCCTCTTTCTGAGCATAAGTTTCAGCCATACACATTAAAGCTCTATAGCCCTCTTCCTTATGTGTCTTACCAATGTTACCGTATTTAATAACAGCCTGATTGTCTTTCAACATATTAGCAGCCAAAGTAGCATAACATGCATACAGTGCATTCAATGTATCAGCTTTAAGCTCAGCATCGTCAGCAAACATCGGTTCATTCACTACATCAACGAACATCCCGAAATATTTCAATGCATCAGCATAATCACCCTTATTATATGCATCTCCACCACCATTAACCAAGTTCAGACGCAAAGCCTTCAAAGCATCAGCATTTTTCTTTCTAAACTTAGGTTTCTTCAATTCACCGCTTTGTACTTTAGCCTGCTCCGTTTCATCGCATTTCAAGTAGTAATCATACATCTTTGCCAAGCTATTGTATAGCTTAGTTGTATCTGCTTGACCACCCGGTAAATAAAGTTTCATGTTTTCTTCATCATAAATTGCTTTCTGGAAATCTCCAGCCAACTTCCATGTTTCAGGATCATTAGCGGTTTCGGGGTTAGTTAAAGCCGGTTCAATAGCTTTTGCAGCCTCCTCCGGTTTGCTTTTCAAGGACTTAGCCTCTTTAACAACACTTACTTGTGCAGACGCAAAGCAAGCTGTCAATAATAAAGCCACTGTAAATAATACTTTTCTCATGATTTTGTGGATTTAATAATACAATTTATATTTTATTCTTCACTATTTTCCTCTGCAGCCGAATCTGTATCAGCAATTGTGTTATCTCCTATTTCAGCTATATTCTCTGTATTCATTTCTTCTTCAGAAATTACAGCTTCATCTTCTTCTGATTCGGAAGTAACCTTACATACAGAACCAATCTGATCATTACGTTTCTCAAGATTTATCAAACGTACTCCTTGAGTTGCACGGCCCATGATACGGACTTCTGCTACTTTTAGACGGATGGTGATACCTGATTTATTGATAATCATCAAATCATTTTCGTCAGTTACAGATTTGATAGCAACCAGTTTACCTGTCTTATCTGTGACATTCAAGGTCTTTACACCTTTACCACCACGATTGGTCTTGCGATAGTCTTCAATATCAGAACGTTTACCATATCCTTGCTCAGAAACAACCATAATTGATTCTGTTGCATGGTCTTTGATACAAATCATTCCGATTACTTCATCGCTGCCATCTTCGTCCAATGTCATACCACGTACACCTGTTGCGGTACGGCCCATGACACGCACTGCACTTTCATGGAAACGAATAGCACGACCATTACGATTGGCTATAATGATTTCATTGTCACCATTTGTCATACGTACTTCAATCACTTTATCGTCTTCACGAATAGTAATTGCATTTACACCGTTCTGACGAGGACGTGAATACTGTTCCAGCAATGTCTTCTTGATAACACCATTCTTGGTACAGAATAGAACATAGTGGCTATTGATAAATTCTGTATCATTCAAATTCTTCACACGTAAGTATGCTGTTACCACATCATCAGAATCAATATTCAACAAGTTCTGGATAGCGCGTCCCTTAGCATTCTTCGTACCTTCAGGAATTTCATACACCTTCAGCCAGTAGCACTTACCTTTCTGAGTAAAGAACATCATGGTATTGTGCATAGTAGCGGGATAGATATGCTCTACAAAATCTTCGTCGCGAGTTTCACTTCCCTTTGATCCTACTCCACCTCTGTTCTGAGCACGGAATTCTGACAACGGAGTACGTTTGATATATCCCATGTGAGAGATAGTTATCACCATCTGGTCATCAGAATAGAAATCTTCCGGATTAAATTCTTCTGAAGAATATACGATTTCAGAGCGACGAGCGTCACCATATTTATCCTTTACTTCAAGCAGTTCATCCTTAATTACCTTCTTACAAAGTTCTTCATTAGAAAGAATCTCTTCATAATAAGCAATCTGCTTCATAACTTCTTCATATTCAGCATGAAGCTGATCCTGCATCAGACCTGTCAATTGGCGCAAACGCATTTCTACGATGGCACGTGCCTGGATTTCGCTTAAATTAAAACGCTCTATCAAACCTGCAATCGCATCATTCGGAGTTTTGGCAGCACGGATAATACGGATTACTTCATCAATATTATCAGAAGCAATAATCAAACCTTCAAGGATGTGCGCACGTTCCTGTGCTTTACGCAAATCATATTGAGTACGACGAATAACTACGTCATGACGATGCTCTACGAAATATCTGATCAGATCTTTCAGGTTCAACATCTTTGGACGTCCGTGTACTAAAGCGATATTATTTACGCCGAATGAAGTCTGCAAAGCAGTCATTTTGAATAACTTATTCAAAACAACACTTGCATTAGCATCGCGTTTAATATCGATGACAATACGCATACCTTCACGGTCCGATTCATCGTTTACATAAGAAATACCGTCAATCTTCTTGTCATTTACCAAAGAAGCGATATTCTCAATCAATTCCTTCTTGTTTACATTATAGGGAATCTCATTGACAACGATTTTATCATGGATAGTATGGGTTTCGATCTCTGCTTTGGCACGCATTACCACTCTACCACGACCAGTTTCATAGGCATCGCGCACACCGCTTATACCATATATATAGCCACCGGTTGGGAAATCGGGAGCTTTTACATACTGCATCAACCCTTCGATATCAATATCGTTATTGTCAATATAGGCAATACATGCATCAATAACTTCAGAAAGGTTATGGGTAGGCATGTTTGTTGCCATACCTACAGCAATACCGGATGCTCCGTTGACCAACAAGTTAGGAATACGCGTCGGCATCACCGTTGGTTCCTGCAATGTATCATCAAAGTTATTTTGGAAATCAACAGTCTCTTTATAAAGATCCTGCATCATTTCTTCACCGATTTTCTTCAGTCTGGCCTCTGTATAACGCATGGCAGCTGGGCTGTCACCATCTACAGAACCGAAGTTACCCTGACCATCTACCAATGGATATCTCATAGCCCAGTCCTGAGCCATTCTGACCAAGGCACCATACACGGAAGAGTCACCGTGCGGGTGATATTTACCCAAAACTTCACCTACAATTCTTGCTGATTTCTTATAAGCTTTATCGGAGGTATTACCCAGTTCTATCATACCATATAAGATACGTCTGTGAACCGGTTTAAAACCATCGCGGACATCAGGGAGGGCGCGCGCAACGATTACTGACATAGAGTAATCGATGTACGACGACTTCATTTCCTCTTCGATGTTAATCTTTATAATTCTGTCTTGTTCTAACATTTAAACAAATATTAATTATACATCTTTTTGGTCTATCAAAAACCACGCTAAAGTACTACTTTTATACGACATACGAAACAAAACCCATAAAAAAGTTAAGCCTATTAAATGTTTTTACTTATATAGGTATAAACTCTCCCTATACCTTATTTTATAGTATATAGAAACGATCTCTCCTATTCAATTTATTTTCTGCAAATAGTTTATTATAAGCTTTATTTTTGCTTAATCCTTTAAGCTTTTTAAAATGTGGCACGCATTTTGTTATGATAATATAAGTAAGAAAATAACGGTATACATTATTTTAATGTGTATCTTTGTACGGGAAATATAACACTATATTATTAGGAGGACAATTAACTTATGAACAATCAATTTACACAAAGAGTGTCCGATATCATCACATATAGCAAGGAAGAAGCCAACAGGCTGAGAAACAGCTATATTGGTCCCGAACACTTGTTGTTGGGACTGATACGTGAAGGTGAAGGAAAAGCTATCGAGATTTTATTTAATTTGCAAATTAATTTACAAGACATAAAATATCAGCTAGAAAACATTCTAAAGAACAACGCCGAAGATGATGCTACTTATGACGAAAACATCAACTTCAACGAAGAAGCATCCAAAGTGTTGAAATTATGTATCTTAGAGGCCAAGCTATTAAAAAGCGTAGCAGCCGATTCTGAACACATTTTATTAGCAATTATGAGAGTAAAAAACAATGCCGCATCTCTTTTATTAGAGGAAAACGACATCACATATCAAAAAATAATCGAACAACTCACACTGCAACCGGATACCCGCGCAGGACTTGGCTTCAGCGAAGATGACGAGGACGAAGATGAAGAAGATGACGATATGCGCCAAAGCCCAAGCAGCAATAAATCCGGCGCAACACAGCAGCAGGCTCGTCCGGCACAGAAAAAACCGGCGAATGACACTCCTGTGCTCGACAACTTTGGCACAGATATGACCCGGGCTGCCGAAGAAGGTAAACTGGATCCTGTAGTGGGACGCGTAAAAGAGATCGAGCGATTGGCACAGATTCTGAGCCGCCGCAAGAAAAACAATCCTATATTAATAGGTGAACCCGGTGTCGGCAAATCAGCTATCGTAGAGGGACTTGCACTCCGCATCATAGAGAAGAAAGTATCACGTATCTTGTTCGACAAACGCGTGATAGCTCTTGACATGACTGCCGTTGTTGCCGGAACAAAGTATCGCGGACAATTTGAGGAGCGTATCCGTTCCATCCTGAATGAATTGAAACGCAACCCGAATGTCATCCTTTTCATCGATGAAATTCATACGATTGTGGGAGCAGGCTCCGCCGCAGGTTCCATGGACGCCGCCAATATGCTGAAACCTGCTTTGGCAAGAGGTGAAATACAGTGCATCGGCGCAACGACATTGGACGAATACCGTCAGAATATAGAAAAAGATGGTGCATTGGAACGCCGTTTCCAAAAGGTCATCGTAGAACCTACCACACCGGAGGAAACGCTTCAGATCCTGAAAAACATTAAGGGCAAATACGAGGATCATCACAATGTGAACTACACCGATGCAGCATTGGAAGCATGTGTGAAGCTGACAGACCGCTACATCACAGACCGCAACTTCCCCGACAAGGCGATAGATGCTCTGGATGAATCGGGCTCGCGCGTACATCTTACTAATATTACTGCTCCAAAGGAAATAGAGGAACAGGAAAAGATGATCGACGAGATGAAAACTCTTAAGAATGAAGCTGTTAGATTACAAAACTTTGAACTGGCGGCCAGCTATCGCGATAAAGAGAAGGAATATACATCCCAACTGGAAACCTTGAAAGAGGAATGGGAAAAGAGTTTGAAAGAGAACCGCGAAACCGTAGACGAAGAACAAATAGCCGAAGTAGTTTCCATGATGTCCGGCGTACCCGTTCAAAGGATGGCGCAAGCCGAAGGCATGAAATTGCTAGGCATGAAAGATGACTTGCTCTCTAAAGTAATCGGTCAAAACAAGGCTATCGAGACATTGGTTAAAGCCATTCAACGCAGCCGTGTGGGACTGAAAGACCCTAACAAACCGATAGGTACTTTCATGTTCTTAGGTCCGACAGGTGTAGGTAAGACTCACTTAGCCAAGGAATTAGCAAAACTAATGTTTGGTTCGGCAGACGCACTTATCCGCATAGACATGAGTGAATATATGGAAAAATTCACTGTTTCCCGTTTGGTCGGAGCGCCTCCGGGATACGTAGGCTATGAAGAAGGTGGACAGTTGACCGAGAAAGTAAGACGTAAACCCTACTCCATCGTGCTGCTGGATGAAATAGAAAAAGCTCATCCGGATGTATTCAACATTTTGTTGCAGGTAATGGATGAAGGACGATTGACTGACAGTTATGGCAGAACCGTAGACTTCAAGAATACAATCGTAATCATGACATCCAACATCGGAACACGCCAGTTGAAAGAGTTTGGAAAAGGTATCGGCTTTGCCGCGCAAGTGCGCACAGACGATAATGAGCATTCGCGCAATGTAATCACAAAAGCCTTAAATAAGTCTTTTGCACCTGAATTCATCAACCGTCTGGACGAGATTATTACTTTCGATCAGCTTGATTTGGATGCCCTGACCAAGATTATCGACATCGAACTCAAGGGTCTGTACACACGCGTGGAAGGCATTGGATATAAAGTAGTTATAGACGAAGAAGCCAAACGCTTTGTTGCCTCCAAAGGATATGACATACAGTTTGGAGCCCGTCCGCTAAAGCGCGCCATCCAGAACCATTTGGAAGATGGAATATCCGAATTGATTCTCAGTTCCGATTTAGAGAACGGAGATACAATCAAGGTGAGCTATGACAAGGAGAAAGACTCCATAACCATGGCTGTAGAAAAGTAAAGAACCGAAAGTTATTCAAAAAAATAACCGACAAAATGTCAGATACTATGGTATCTGGCATTTTTTTTGCCCAGCAGACAACAAAAAAGCGATTTAAACGTATATATAACCATAATAACTTAAAACCATAAAATAGTATGCAAAAAGGAAATATTGGGGTAACCACCGAGAACATTTTCCCCATCATTAAAAAGTTCTTGTATAGTGATCATGAAATATTCCTCCGCGAATTAGTTTCTAACGCAGTAGATGCTACGCAGAAACTGAAGACCCTTGCATCTAAAGGCGAATTCAAAGGAGAAATGGGTGATCTCACCATCAAAGTAAGTTTGGGAAAAGACACCATCACCATTTCCGACCGCGGTATCGGACTTACTGCCGAAGAAATTGACAAGTACATCAACCAGATTGCCTTCTCGGGCGCCAATGACTTCCTGGAAAAATATAAAGATGACGCCAATGCCATCATCGGTCATTTCGGACTCGGCTTCTACTCTGCCTTTATGGTAGCCAAGAAAGTGGAAATCATCACCAAATCCTACCAAGAAGGTGCTCAAGCCGTGAAATGGACTTGCGACGGCAGCCCCGAGTTTACCATCGAAGATGCTAAAAAGGAAGACCGCGGTTCAGACATCATCCTTTATATAGATGATGATTGCAAGGAATTCCTGGAAGAAGCGCGCATTTCTTCTCTGCTGACTAAATATTGCCGATTCCTGCCTATCCCCGTAGCATTCGGAAAGAAAAAAGAATGGAAAGACGGAAAGCAAGTTGAAACCGATGAAGACAACGTAATCAACGAAACTTACCCGCTCTGGACACGTAAACCGGTGGAACTGAAAGATGAAGATTACAAGAAATTCTATCAGGAATTGTACCCCATGGCAGACGAACCCCTGTTCTGGATACACTTAAACGTAGATTATCCGTTCAACCTGACAGGTGTTTTGTATTTCCCGAAAATCAAGAGCAATATAGAATTACAAAAGAATAAAATTCAGTTGTATTGCAACCAAGTGTACGTTACAGACTCTGTAGAAGGTATCGTTCCGGACTTCCTGACCTTATTGCATGGTGTCATCGATTCACCGGACATTCCGTTGAACGTATCACGTTCTTATCTGCAAAGCGACTCAAACGTGAAGAAGATCTCTACCTATATATCCAAAAAGGTATCAGACCGTCTGCAAGCCATCTTTAAAAACGACCGCAAGGAATTTGAAGAAAAGTGGGACGACCTAAAGATCTTCATCAATTACGGAATGTTGACTCAGGAAGACTTCTATGACAAAGCAAATAAATTTGCCTTGCTGAAGGATGCCGACAACAAATATTACACCTACGAAGAATACCAGACCTTGATTAAGGACAATCAGACCGATAAGGATGGTAACTTAATTTATCTGTATGCTACCAATGCCGACGAACAATACAGCTACATTGATGCTGCCAAAAACAAGGGATACAATGTATTGCTGATGGACGGACAGTTGGACATCGCCATGGTGAGCATGCTGGAACAGAAACTGGAAAAGAGCCGCTTCACCCGTGTAGACAGTGACGTAGTAGACCGTCTGATTGCAAAAGAAGACATGAAAGACGCCAATCTGGAAGCCGGAAAACGTGACATTTTGTCTTCTGTATTCCGCAGTCAGTTGCCACAAATGAAGAAAGTGGAATTTAATGTAGAAGCACAGTCTTTGGGCGAAAACGGCACTCCGATCATGATTACCCAAAGCGAATATATGCGCCGTATGAAAGAAATGGCAAGCATTCAGGCAGGCATGAGCTTCTATGGCGAAATGCCGGATATGTTCAATTTGGTGCTGAACGTAGACCATAAGTTGGTGAAACAAGTATTGAATGATGCCGATGATTCCTGCAAAGCTGCTCTTGCACCTATTGATGCAGAAATGGAAAGTCTGAACAAACGCCATGATGAACTGCACAAAGCACAGGAAGGTAAGAAAGCAGACGAAATACCACAAGCTGAAAAAGATGAATTGAGCGATGTTGAAAAGAAACTGGCCGATGAAAAGACTAAAAAAGAAGCAGTCTTAGGTGAATATGCCGGTGGCAACAAGGTAATCCGTCAATTGATAGACTTGGCATTATTGCAAAACAATATGTTGAAAGGTGAGGCATTGACCAACTTTGTAAAACGCAGCATTGAGTTAATTTAATCAATCCTATTACATATTATAAAATCGCCGGGAAATTTCTTTCCGGCGATTTTTGTTTTCCCATCGGTTGCCTTTAAGAGGCGAATACTCTGAATAACAGAACAATATAGCTTCTACAAATTCTTTTTTAAGAGCACTAACAGTCAAGTTTTAAGGCCGAAAGCCATTTAACTCCCATTTCATCGAATATTTTTTAGAAAAAAGATTAGGTAAAACGCTTGCATTTTCAAAAAAAGTCTGTATCTTTGCACCCGTTAAAACGAAAGAATAGTAACAACAATGGCCGCGTAGCTCAACTGAATAGAGTAGCTGACTACGGATCAGCCGGTTACAGGTTTGAATCCTGTCGCGGTCACTATAAGAGAGAGAAATTCATTTCGTTTTTACAATGGCCGCGTAGCTCAACTGAATAGAGTAGCTGACTACGGATCAGCCGGTTACAGGTTTGAATCCTGTCGCGGTCACTCTAAAAATAACAAACGGTCGCGTAGCTCAACTGAATAGAGTAGCTGACTACGGATCAGCCGGTTACAGGTTTGAATCCTGTCGCGATCACACGGAAAAGATCATCTGAGAAGATGGTCTTTTTTGTTTCCTCTCATTATTAATTAAGAACTTCATCCCACACTACATACAATGCCCATCTATATTTAAACGACCCAGTTTCATACTTTGAAATAGTTTGTTTCACGGTGCCAAACACTCTGTTTCATGCGGTCAAACAAAGTGTTTCATAGGGTTGAAACACTTTGTTCCAACCTTTGGAACACTTTGTTTCAATGCTTGGAACACACCTTATCGTTAATAACAAAGCGGCTACTTCAAAGCGCGATAGCCTTATTCCTCTGTATAAAACCCACCCATTCCACACCACAAAAAAAAAATTAGCCGGTATCTAATCCATAACTAGACACCGGCTAATTTATTTATACTTATAGATCTTTCTCTATCTCATCAACATTTAATCTTCAATTCATCCAGAATAGCCCGCATTTTCTCGAATGTAGTAATGCGGGTAGGCACAAGCGGAAGACGCAATTTATTCTCAATCAATCCCATCACATTCAGCATCGCCTTTACTCCGGCAGGATTACCGTCTACAAACAACAAGCTGAATAACTCTGTGAATTTATGATGAATAGTCAGCGCATTCGCAAAATCACCCTGCAATGCTAGGCGAGTCATGCGGCTGAATTCGCGCGGAAAAGCATTACCTATCACCGAAATAACACCTACAGCCCCCAACGTAATCAACGGGAAAGTGATACCATCATCACCCGAAATCACATCAAAATTAGCAGGCTTGTTTTTAATAATATCATCCATTTGGGTGATATTTCCGGATGCCTCCTTGATAGCAATGATATTTTTGAAATCACGGGCCAAGCGCAAAGTCGTTTCGGCAGTCATGTTCACACCCGTGCGCCCCGGTACATTATAAAGAACCACGGGAAGATCAGTAGCTTCGGCAATGGCTTTATAGTGCTGGTAAATACCCTCTTGAGAGGGTTTATTATAATAAGGTACGGCAACAAGAACGGCATCAACTCCGGTCAGATCATCATTTTTCAACGTTTCTACAACCGTACGGGTACAGTTGCTGCTGATGCCCAGCAAAATAGGGATACGTCCATGTACTCTTTCTACGATTACACGTTTTATTTTATCCTTTTCTTCTTTGGTCAAAGTCGGGGTTTCAGCAGTAGTCCCCAACACACACAGAAAGTCGGTTCCATTTTGAAGCTGGTAATCAACCAAACGAAGTAACGCATCATAATCTACGCTATCATCTTCCTTGAAAGGAGTAATCAACGCTACTCCCATGCCTTTTAATCTTGTTTGTATCATAAATGAATTATAAATTCTTATTTAATAGCCCACAAAAGTACGAATATTTTCTATTTTAGCGATAAAAATCACACGAATTTTGAATTCGGCATGCTAAAAAGTCACTCTATCATCTGCAAGAACTCATCTTCTCCCACAATAGGCACTCCCAGTTTCTGCGCTTTCTCCAGTTTGCTGGGGCCCATATTGTCACCTGCCAGGATAAAAGTGGTCTTGGAAGAAATGCTTCCCACGTTCTTACCGCCGTGTTTTTCAATCAATTCCTTATACTCGTCGCGCGAATGGTGGGTGAATACGCCACTTATCACGATTGATTTTCCTGCCAGTTTGTCCGTATGATCCGAGGTGTCTTCTTCGGCAGCCTCCAGTTTCACGCCTGCCGCACGCAATCGCTCTATAATATCCCGATTTTGGGGATTATCGAAATACAAAATAATGCTTTGAGCTATTCTTTCGCCTATTTCATCGACATGAATCAAATCATCAAGGCTCGCATCCGCCAGCGCATCAATGGATTTAAAGGCTTTTGCCACTATTTTTGCCACCGTTTCGCCCACAAAACGAATGCCCAGCGCAAAAAGAACCCGTTCAAACGGCACTTCTTTGGATTGCTCTATACCTTTTATTATATTCTCGGCAGATTTTTCGCCCATTCGTTCCAGGGTGACAATATCGGATGCTTTCAAAGCATACAAATCGGCAACATTACGTATCAGTCCCTCCTGGTAGAATTGGTCTACCGTTTCAGGACCCAGTCCGTCAATATTCATGGCTTTCCGGCTGATGAAATGCTCTATTTTTCCCTTTATCTGAGGGGGACAAGCCGTGTCGTTGGTACAATAATAGGCAGCTTCGCCCTCATAGCGCACCAATTTGCTGCCACATTCGGGACAATGGATGATAAATTTCACTTTGTCGCCCAGCATCATCGTGCGGGAATCTTTGTCCACGCCTACAATCTTGGGGATGATTTCGCCGCCTTTCTCTACATAAACCATGTCGCCGATATGCAAATCCAGCCCTTCTATGATGTCTGCATTATGGAGCGAGGCGCGTTTCACAACCGTTCCCGACAACTGAACCGGTTCGAGATTTGCCACCGGAGTCACAGCACCGGTTCTGCCCACTTGGTAAGTCACTTTATCCAAACGGGTCAGCGCCTGTTCCGCCTGAAACTTATAGGCGATAGCCCAACGGGGGGACTTGGCTGTAAATCCCAGATTACGTTGTTGGCGCAAAGAGTTCACTTTCAGCACAATACCATCGGTAGCAACGGGCAGATTCTTGCGTTCTACATCCCAATATTTAATAAAATCGAAGACTTCTTGCAGGGTCTTGCATTTACGCGTAAGGTCGGAGATCTTGAAACCCCACATCTCAGCTTCTTTCAAATTTTCATAATGGCCGTCACATGGCAGATTGTCGCCCAATAAATAATATAGGTAAGCATCGAGCTTGCGGGATGCCACAATGGCAGAGTTCTGCAACTTCAATGTGCCCGAAGCGGCATTGCGGGGATTGGCAAACAAAGGTTCTTCGCGTGCTTCCCGTTCCTTGTTCAGCTCCTCAAACACTATCCAAGGCAGCAGAATTTCTCCGCGGATTTCAAATTCTTCGGGATAGCCCTCTCCATGCAAGACAAGGGGGATGCTGCGGATGGTCTTTACATTATCCGTCACATCGTCGCCCTGCACACCGTCGCCACGTGTCACGGCACGCACCAACTTACCGTTTTCGTAAGTGAGCGAGATGGAAGTACCATCATACTTCATTTCGCAACAAATTTCAAAGTCTTCATTCAGGGCCTTCTTCACTCTGTCATAGAAGTCTGTTACTTCTGCCTCCGAGTAGGTGTTGGCCAACGAAAGCATGGGATATTTATGTACCACTTGGGTGAAGTTCTTGTTGATGTCACTTCCCACACGCATGGTAGGCGAGTTTTCGTCCTGATGTTCCGGATGCTTTCCCTCCAAATCCTGGAGTTCGCGCATCAGTTTATCAAATTCCTGATCCGTTATTTCGGGGGCATTCAGCACATAATAATTATAGTTATGGCGATGGAGTTCCTCGCGCAATTGGTCTATTCTTTCTATTTCTGTCATATAATAAGGTAGTTTTCCGGCAAAAATAGCTATTTTTTGAATGAAAAACACCTTCCGGCAAAGGGGAATTTACTACTTTTGCAAAAAATAACCGAATATGAGAATAGACATCATTACTGTTTTGCCCGAGATGCTGGAAGGTTTCTTTAATTGCTCCATCATGAGCCGGGCACAAAACAAAGGAATTGCAGAAATACATATACACAATCTGCGCGACTATACCTATGACCGTTATCGCCGGGTAGATGATTATCCCTTCGGCGGATTTGCCGGAATGGTGATGAAGATAGAACCCATAGACCGATGCATATCGGCACTAAAAGCAGAGCGTGAATATGACGAAGTTATATTTACAAGTCCGGATGGGGAACAGTTTAACCAACCCATGGCAAACTCACTTTCACTTGCCAAGAACTTAATCATTCTGTGTGGGCACTTTAAAGGGATAGACTATAGAATCCGTGAGCATTTCATTACGAAAGAAATAAGTATAGGTGATTATGTTTTGACAGGCGGGGAACTGGCGGCGGCTGTTATAGCCGATGCAGTGGTGCGTATTATTCCCGGAGTCATATCCGACGAGCAATCTGCATTGTCTGATTCTTTTCAGGATAATCTGTTGGCTGCACCTGTGTACACCCGTCCGGCAGAGTATAATGGATGGCGCGTTCCCGATGTGCTGTTATCCGGACACGAAGCAAAGATCAAAGAGTGGGAACTTCAACAGTCAATGGAAAGAACACAGCGGTTAAGACCCGATTTGCTGGAATAAAAATTATATATAAATAAAGGAGAGGTAAAGGAACGGTTTACAATCGTCTTTTACCTCTTTTCTTATGCTTTGTCCCAACCTGAAGTGACGCTTTAATCTCTTAATGAAAATCTTCTTGATTTCTCTTTCATACTCTATTGACAAGTCATTTCTATGGAATATTCCCTCTTTCGTTTGCAAAAATGAACCATTTCATCGAAAAAAATCTTTGAAGTTATCATTTTACACCCCTATAAGAAGTTGCAAATGCAACTAATTTACATAGAGATTCTGCTTAAAGGGGAGAAAGAATAAAGCCCTGCACGAAGCAAATTACGTTTCCGTTATTGCTCTTGCAAGGCTTTATTTTACAAGATAAAAATATCAGACTTCTAAAGCACCGATTATATCTTTCACAGATGTATATCCATGACGCTCCAAGTAGTCGTTTATACCTTCTGAAACTTTGACAGTAATAGCCGGATCTATAAAGTTGGCAGTACCAATCTGAATGGCGGTTGCACCTGCCAACATAAACTCTACTGCATCTTTCCAGTTCATAATGCCACCTAGTCCAACGACAGGAATATTTACTGCTTTAGCAACCTGCCAAACCATGCGTAATGCGATGGGTTTTACAGCCGCGCCACTCATACCGCCTGTAATGGTAGAAAGAATAGGGCGACGCTTTTCAGCATCAATCGCCATGCCCAGCAATGTATTTATCAGCGACACACTGTCGGCGCCGGACGCTTCGGCAGCACGTGCTATTTCCGTTATGTCGGTTACGTTGGGAGACAACTTTACAATCAAGGTCTTCTTATAAACTTCGCGCACAGCCTTTACCACCTCGGAACAACCACAGGCAGATACGCCGAAAGCCATGCCGCCTTGCTTCACATTGGGGCAAGAGATATTCAGCTCTATGGCAGGAATCCGATCCAGTTCATTAATGATCTCGGCTGTCTTTACATAATCCTCTACAGCAGAGCCGGACACGTTTACAATCATATTTGTACGGATGTCCTTAATCTGCGGATAGATATGTTCAACAAAGTAATTTACGCCCTTATTTTGCAGTCCCACGGCGTTCAGCATACCCATAGGAGTCTCTGCCATACGCGGATAAGGATTTCCTTCACGATGGTAAAGAGTAGTTCCCTTTACAATGATACCGCCAATCTTTTCCAGGTCGATAAAGTCTTCAAACTCTTTTCCATATCCAAATGTACCCGATGCAGTCATAACCGGGTTACACAACTTTAAATCGCCGATATTTACGCTTAAATCTGCCATAATAGTTTCTTTATATTAAATACAGGACCATCTTTACAAACACACAGGTGACCTTCGTCCGTGTTCTCTACACAACACAAACAGGCACCTACGCCACATGCCATCATATTCTCCAGCGATGCTTCACATTCTATGTTGTTCGCCTTGGCATATTTGGCAACCGACACCATCATGGGTTTTGGTCCACAAGTGTATATCACATTAAATTTCTCTGCATTCAGGATGCTATGCTGTGTCACATAGCCCTTTTCGCCCATGCTTCCGTCCTCTGTAGTGGTGTAAACCTTGCCCAGTTTCTCAAAGTATTCCAGTTGCAACAAGTCTTTAGAAGAACGGGCACCCAGCAAGAAAGTAGGTTCACAACCCATTTTTGCAAGCTCTGCGCCCAGCATCAGCATAGGAGCAGTACCTACACCACCGCCCACCAGCAGCGGTTTCACCTTTGTAACGTCCTGTGGCATCGTAAATCCATTGCCAAGAGGCATCACTACATTTACAATGTCGCCCTGCTTTACAGTAGCTAATTTACGCGTTCCGTCTCCAACTAATTGTACCAGGAACCACACTTCATTCTTCGCTTTGTCTACATAGTTAATAGAAATAGGACGGCGCAGGAAAGTAGTATTAGAACCGTCAATGCGTATCTCAGCAAACTGCCCCGGCAACATTTCGGGCAAGGGGTTGGCATGAGTCAATTTGATCAGAACATAATTGGCATGCAATTTAATATTCTGCGTAACCACAAGGTCTAAAATATATTTTTTCATGAAATAAAATTGGGTAAATTCGTTTTCTATGCAAAGATACACGAATTTACCCAAATCCTATTCTGCCGATAGGCATTTTAGTGGATTCACACTCTAATTTCCGGGTTTAAAGGTCTCATAAGTTCCATTATCATAGAAAATTCTTATTTCGGTGATTTTCTTGGCAGGCTTTTCTATGTACTTAATCTCCTCACGCACAACCTCTTTAGGGGTATAAACAGGTGTTTTAACCTCATTTTCCTTGCGATATTCTGGAGAAACCGGTCGGTCGGCCGCAAATAACGGATTCTCGTCAAACAAAGAAGGGGGAAAATGGATATTATTATCAGAATCTACATCTGTTTCCATTTCTCCTTCACCATACAGCAACCAATCCAAACTGATGTAGTCACATGCTTTGTGTATTTTCATGACGACTTCCAGGCTAGGATTGTTCCTGCCACTAAGGATATGAGAAAGCGAGGAAGCCGAAATTCCTATCTTTTCTGCAAACTGAGCCGCAGTTACACCTTCTTTCTGGACTATTTGAGCGATTCTTTCCTTCATTTACAAAAGTACTATGCTTTGTTTATAGATACAAAAGTAATGATTCTAATTCATAAATGCAAATTTACAATATATTATTGTGTAGTTTATATTTGTATTTCCAAGTTTACATATATAAATATCGCGAGATTAACAATCGTATATCGAGCCTAACATAAGTATTATCAGAACTTTAATGAAAGATTATAAAGATCTTATAATCTGACTATTATAATAAGCAAAATCGGCGTATTTACAAATAGACAGAATGAAATAAGCAAGAAAAAGAATAAATACTTATCAACCACTTTATCAACAGGAGGTAAGGCACTGGTTTTTAATGATATATCAGCTAAATAGGAAGGGTAAATAATTATTCATACACATTTAGACTTATGAACTTTACGATAAGCCACTCTCCCACTTACAAATGTACACTATACATTATTAAAGTCTAAATTGGGATTATACCACACTAACTTGCCTTCTTTACTTCTGTGAATTCACAAATAAGAATCATAATTATTCCCAAACGTAAATTTTATCGGTTTTCATTTCCGTCTTATATTATGATGCAGGTAATTTCACTTCTATTTTTGAATTCCATTAGTTTCCTCCGAAAGATGCAAGGTCATAAAGAAAGACACTAATTTGTAGGGGCGGAATATTTTCCGCCCGAATACATACACAAGTGCACACCATTTAAAATTGTTATCGGGCGGAAAATATTCCGCCCCTACAAGAATTCTCCAAAAGGCAAAATACTCTCAGATTCATGCACGGGAGGACATTCTTCTAAAAATACGCGATTCTCACGAGGCAAAAAACTAGCTAAGTCACTATGAATAAAGGAGATAAGCCCTATTTTCCCATCCACAAACCACCTCCATCTAGAAAATAAAAGGCAAAAAGCACAATAAGAGGCCAAAATAGAAAGAATTCAAGAGCAAGATGTAAGAGAATATTCAAAAAGAAAACGCTGTACGCCACATGACGGCAAGTGCATAAGCAAAAAGAATCCCGACACTCCATAAGCTGAAGTGCCGGGATAAAGCAATCTGATTCCTTCTTTTATTAATGAAGAATTTTATATACAAGCTCACGAAGCAGGTCACCATCACCCAAAGATGGATTGCCTACCCCTTTAGATTTAGCATCACAGTAACGAATCTCACCAATAATCTGCATCACCTTTACTCCACTATATTTCCTCATGGCAGCCATATAGTCCTTGGACTGCCAGGGGGAACGCAACCCTAACTGAGTGGCAATACCTTGCTCAGACTTATCGGGAGCATAATAAGCTAGCATCAGATTGGAGAAGAAATTAAATAACACAGACAAAGTCATCTGAAGAGGATTCGTTTTAGGATTCTCTTCAAAATATTTTATGATCTGATTTGCCTTGAAAATGTCCTTTACGATCAATGCATTCCGAAGCTCGAAATTATTATAATCCTTGCTTATACCGATATTCTGCTCTATCTGCTCGGGAGTAATGCGCCTTTGCCCCTTGGGGAGCGTGATAATTAATTTTTCCAATTCCCCCGCCATGCGGCTCAAGTCCGCACCTACAAACTCTGCCATCATTTCGGAAGCTTTGGGCTCTATCTCCACCGATTTACGTTTCAAGTACGAGGTTATAAAGCCGGGAAGCTGGGCGTCCTTTATCTTCTTCGACTCAAAAAGCACACCCACTTTCTCAATCTCTGCTGCCAACTTTTTTCTTCTATCCAAAGTACCATGTTTATGGCATAGCACCAGAATAGTAGAATCTAACGGCTTTTGCAGGTAATAAGTCAGTTCTTCAATATTCTTTATATTTTGTGCTTCCTTTACTATTACAACCTGATACTTGGACATCATGGGGTAACGCTTGGCGGCATTAATGACGGTTGCCACATCCGTATCGGCACCATAGACTATGGTTTGGTTAAACTCCTTTTCATTTTCATTTAACACCGTTTGTGCTATGTACTCAGAGATCCGGTCTATATAATAAGATTCTTCTCCCATCAGGTAGTAGACAGGCTTATAGACACGGTTCTTCAAGTCCCTGGCTATTTCTTCGTATGTCGTTTCTTTTGCCATAAATAGTAAAATTACCAGTCAAACTTTAAGTGCTTAACTGTCTTCTTTTCGTCCATAATCATCTGCAAGGAAGCAATTCCAATCTTCACGTGCTCCTCTACATATTGCTGGGTTACGATGCTGTCGCTCTTTTCTGTCTTCACACCTTCGGGAATCATGGGCTGATCGGAAACCAAAAGCAATGCTCCCGTAGGAATATGGTTGTAGAAACCGGTGGTAAAGAGTGTAGCCGTTTCCATATCCACACACATGGCGCGGGTCTTGACCAGGTATTTTTTGAAATCCTCATCGTGTTCCCAAATGCGCCGGTTGGTGGTATAGACCGTTCCGGTCCAATAGTCACGGGCATGGTCGCGGATGGCAGACGAAACAGCACGCTGCAACATAAATGCAGGCAGGGCAGGCACTTCGGGCGGATAATAGTCATTGGAAGTACCTTCGCCACGGATCGCCGCAATAGGAAGAATCAAATCTCCCAACTTATTTTTCTTGTCTATTCCTCCGCATTTGCCCAAAAACAGGCAGGCTTTGGGGTGGATAGCGCCTAGTAAATCCATGATAATGGCGGCATTAGGACTACCCATACCGAAGTTTATAATGGTTATCCCCTCTGCATGAGCAGATATCATATTGGCATCACGCCCCAAAACCGGCACATTGAATTTCTCGGCAAACAGTTCCACATATTTATTAAAATTGGTCAGAAGGATATACTCTCCGAAATCATCCAAACTTCTTTTTGTGTAGCGGGGAAGCCAGTTTGCTACAATTTCCTCTTTTGTTTTCATAATCTTTTGTATTTTTGTATCGGTTATTACCGAGTTACACATATGCAAATTTACTAAATGTTATCATTAAACTTACCATCCTACGAAATTAAAATCGCAGAGCGAAACGGAAAAAATGTTATTTTCGACGTGCTCCGCCAAAGATATGTCGCCCTTACTCCGGAAGAATGGGTGAGACAGCACTTTGTTCACTTCCTGACGGATTGCAAGGGCTATCCGAAGGGATTGCTGGCAAACGAAATACAGTTGAACCTGAACGGGACTAAAAAGCGTTGTGATACAGTGCTCTATAACAAGGATTTAAGCGCAAAACTGATTGTGGAATATAAGGCTCCGCATATAGAAATAACGCAGGCTGTGTTCGACCAAATAACACGGTATAATATGGTGTTGAAGGTGGATTATCTGATTGTTAGTAATGGGTTGAACCATTATTGCTGCCGGATTGATTACAACACAAAGAGTTATACCTTTTTGCAGGATATTCCCCATTATTCGGAATTATTATAGAAAGGAAACGGGACTTTTCTTGCAGAAAAAATCCCGTTTTACTGTCATTTTATGCTTTCAGAAGACTCGCGCCGACCTCCTCCTTTTGAAACTATTCTTGCCGCACATCTCCGTTAACAGTTCCAGTAACGCTTTCATCCACTGTAGGGGCAGATTGAATCTGCCCGAAAAGGATTTGCTTTGTGCATTACTCCCAAGGGCGTGACCGTTGGTTCAGGCGGATTCAATCCGCCCCTACGGTAACTGTTTACGAAATGCGTAGAAAGAGCAGCCTTTTGAGGGGCAAAAGGACGTCTACTGATAAATTACTTCTTTACAGTTTCCAAATGCTGTTCCGTGATTACACCTGCCAATTCAGGGTCAATCATGATACGGCCACAGTATTCGCAAACAATAATTTTCTTACGCATACGGATGTCCAACTGCTTCTGAGGCGGAATCTTGTTAAAGCAACCACCACACGCATCACGCTGCACATACACGATGCCCAGTCCATTGCGAGAATTCTTGCGAATACGCTTGAAAGCCTGCAACAAACGCGGTTCGATAGTGGTTTCCAATACCTTAGCCTTCTCTCTCAGCTTTTCTTCCTCCTGCTTGGTTTCAGACACGATTTCTTCCAATTCGGCTTTCTTTGCTTCCAGGTCTTTCTGTCTTTCTTCCAAATCCTGAGTGCTGGCTTCTATTTCCTCACTTTTCGCTTTTTCAGCAGCAATGTATTCTTTGATACGTTTTTCGCAAAGCTCGATTTCCAAAGACTGGAATTCGATTTCCTTTGTCAACACATCATATTCGCGGTTGTTGCGTACATTATCCTGTTGAGCTTTATATTTTTCAACAGAAGCCTTCGCTGATTCAATCTCAATCTTCTTGGTTGCGATGTTGGATTTCAACTCTTCGATGTCAGCTTTGATCTTGTCGATACGGGTGCTCAAACCGGCAACTTCGTCTTCAAGGTCCTGAACCTCAAGAGGAAGCTCTCCTCTCAGTGTCTTAATCTTATCAATTTCAGACAACATGGTCTGCAACTGGTACAAAGCTTTCAGCTTCTCCTCCACCGTCAATTCACTCGGGTCTTTCTTTGCTTCTCTAGCCATAGTTTTTCTTACAAATATTTAATAGGATTCGTATTTACCCGCGTCATCTGGACTTCCAGTGCGGGAAACGATTCCTGTATGATTGAATAAAATATTTCTTTCGTATATTGTTCACTCTCGTAATGCCCTATTTCGGCTACCAGAATGTCATTCTCGTAATTGAAATAATCATGATACTTTACTTCTCCTGTGATAAAGACATCTGCATCACTGCCCACTGCACGCGGCAAAAGGAATGCTCCCGCTCCGCCGCACAATGCAACTTTTTGTATCAAGCGTCCGGACAGACGGGTATGTTTCAGGCAACCCACCTCGAATGTTTTCTTAATGCGTTTCAAGAAATCCAGTTCGGTTTCGGGCTCGTCCAATTCCCCTACAATCCCCGATCCTACCTGTGCCCAAGTATTCTTCAGCGGATAAAGATCGAAAGCAGGTTCTTCGTATGGATGCGCTGCCAACAAGGCTTTCACCGCCGCCGCTTTCCTGAATGCCGGAAGAATCGTTTCAATGCGCACCTCCGGTTCCCGGTGCAGTTCGCCTATGCCGCCACAAAACGGATTTGCTTCCTCCTGCGCACGGAAAGTCCCCTCGCCTTCCAGATTGTAACTGCATGAATCATAGTTACCTATGCATCCGCAACCGGCATCAAACAGGGCTTTGCGCACCCCGTCAGCCTGTGCGTAAGGCACAAAAGTGACAAGTTTCAGCAAGCATTCCTCCTTCGGTTCCAGTATGCGCACGTTCTTTAAACCTATCTTTTCGGCAATCTTGTAATTCACTCCTCCCGGCGCATTGTCCAGGTTGGTATGTGCCGAGTAGATGGCGATGTCGTTTCGGATTGCTTTCAGGATGCAACGCTCTATATAATCCCGTCCGGTAATCGACTTATAGCCTTTAAAGATGAGTGGATGGTGCGAGATTATCAGGTTATATCCCAACGTAACAGCTTCATCCACAACAGCTTCGGTTACGTCCAGACACAACAAAGCCCCTGTTGCTTCCGCTTCTGTCAGTCCAACTTGCAATCCGGCATTATCAAATCCGTCTTGCAAAGGCAGAGGCGCGAACCTTTCAAGGGCACTTACTATTTCCTTAATTTTCATTTGTTCGCGAAAATTTGATTGCAAAGATAATCAATTTCTTGGAGATGCGAAAGGAGAATGAGCAATATTTATGATTCCAAGCGGAAAATAACCTGCGACAAAGGGAGAAAAAGCAGATTTAATGCCGAGAGTTTACCGACGCGAAAGGCAAAGTTTGGCTCCCCATAGCTATGGGGAGCGCTGCTCACGGCTATGGGGAGCGCTCTCCATAACCGTGGGGAGCGCTCTCCACGGCTGTGGGGAGCCAAACATGAATGCAGGAAACAGGAAATGTGACGGTATGTTACGTCATTTTCTACGCTTTATCATCTTGTTTTTCAAGGCATAACGCTCGTCCACCACCCGGTCTGTGGGGAAGAAAGTGAGATGGATGCGCCACTCCCTTTCCTGAAAAGTAAATTTGCGCGCCGTAATCCCTTGCCCGATCAGAGCCCGTTTATCACGGATAAAGGCATCCATCCCAAGCGGGAATTGCTGCCCTTCACGCATAATGTCTGCCGTGATAAAGAAACCGGGGATATTGAGCTCTGCTATGTATTTCCAAATCTGTTCTTTCATGCTTTAAGAATCTTCAATAAGAGATGCAAATATCTGAAAAAGAGAGCAGAATGTGTTGAGGCTTTCGCTTTTTTTAGTAGTTTTGTGCAAAACGCTATCAACTATGAAATTAAACTTATCGAAGATAGAGAGTAACATACTCTCCTGCCTCAAGAATCACTTTATAGAAATGATCTTGGGAGTTTGCTTTTTCGTGATGTTCGTTCTTATGGACCACGGCATGGGAGGAAGCAAAGACCAGAAAATGCTCACCAATGTAATGCTCCTTTTTCCTCTGTTCTTTGCTTTGACTTATACGTGTAACCGATTGTTCAGCAACAGATTACGCCTACTCTACTACCTTTCTTTGTTTTTCTTTGTGCCGGCGTTTTATATTGATCTCAGCCGGTTCACATTCAGTATTTCTTATAATTTTACCATGTTGCTGGCTTTCTTTCTGCTGTTGATCAACAGGGGGAAACGAGATAATGTGGTGTTTGCCAAAGACACGATTCAAAGCGTTATACATCTTATTGTCAGCATATTTATAGGGCAAGTCATGGCGCTTGCCATTTGCGCTATCATTGGTTCAATGATTTATATCTTTAATTTCGAATGGTATGATTGGCTGGAATACAGCTATATTTTTGTGCTTTTCATTGTCACCCCGATGGTGTTTTGCCATTTGCAGGACACGGAGCGTTTCAGGAATATGCCTCCGTTTATGGATATTATCCTTACTTATATCCTCTCTCCCGCCATCATTATTTATACCGGCATTCTCTATTTGTATTTCATTATGATAGCCGTTAATTGGGAACTCCCCAAAGGAAAAATCGGGTATATGGTATTGGCGTTTGTTATCTTTGCACTGGGTGGAAAGATGTTCCAGCTTCTCACTTCCCGGCGCTATTATGACTGGTTTTACAATCATTTCAGCATCATTGCCATCCCGCCTGTCATTATCTTTTGGGTAGGAACTGTGGAACGGATCACGACGTATAGTTTCACCACTTCGCGCGTTTACCTGTTGGCGGCAGGTGTTTTAATGACTTTATACATCATCCTCCTGCTTTCCAAACGCTTTGGAAAGTATCAGTCAATGCTGGTTATCAGCATATTCTGCATCGTGGCGTTGACTTTTATTCCGGGGATAAGTGCCAAGAGAATAGGCATTTATGCACAGGAAAACAGATTGGAAAAGTATATAAAGAAGCTAGATATGCTGGATCCTGTCACTCATCAATTAAAAACCGGAGCTATCTTTTCACAAGATGGCGATTCTGAAACCCGGAGGGACCAGGAAGAATTATTGGCATGTTACAGATACCTGGAAAGAGAGCAGGGAGAGGAGGTGGTACAAGCCAAATACGGATCTAATGAGGCTATTTCCTTATCTGACTATCAATGGGATTATATTGATATAAAAGGGAAAGTAGATGTTACGGGATACTCTCATTACCAACGTATTACATATCAGGATTTTAATCTGAGCGTTTCCGATGGCATGGTTACTCTTACTTCGACACCTCATAATAAGACGATTCTGAAATATAATATTGATGAGGTACTAAATGACAATGCAGCGTTGATGCTCCACCCGGATAGCACAGAAAACACAAAACTATTTGTCTACAAAGACGAACAATATATGCTGATATTGAACGAGATTTCTTATAAATGTAGAGGTGGTAAATATCAATGCACAAATGTTTCAGGCGGCGCTATTCTGAGCAAATAAAGATTCCGCGACCAGCGTTTGCTACTTTCTTTTCCCCTCTTTATGCACCCGGAGCAACCGCCCATAGCTGTCGAAAGACTTGCGGGACGCCAGTACGATGGTGATGATAAGGGAAAGCATAGAGGAAGCGATGGTGATGACCACTATCATAATTTGATATTTAATGGCCACGTGCGGGGAGCTGCCTCCCAAAATCTGTCCGATCATGGTTCCGGGCAGCGCTACAAGTCCTGTGACAGCCATATTGGCAATGCCCGGACTGAATGCCTTGATCAATGCCTGGCGAATAAACGGTGCAATCGCCTCATTGCGGGTGGCTCCGTTTCCCAACAGGTAATAATAAAGCTGCTGCTCGCGATGCAGCCCTGCATAGTAAGTATTAAGCCCTATCACATTCACTCCCAGCATATTACCCATTATGATTCCGAAGATAGGAATAAAGTATTGGGCACTGAATATGTTATCCAGCCGAAGGACGAAACCCAGGAAGTAAAGCCCTACGAGTACTACCGTCACCAAGAAGCCCACAGAGATGGGGATCATCAGAATACTGCGTTTCAGGCGGGTACGTGTCAAGGCTGTTTCTGCCGCCACGCCCACCATGATAACCACCCACAGGAAATTTATGAAAGGATTATTCCATTCAAACAGGAAACGAAGATAAGCCCCGATAAGGAATAACTGCACAATCATGCGCACAGTCCCTATCAGGATAGGTTTCAGCAACCCTGTCTTGAAACGCCACAGGAAATAAAAAGGAATAAGCATCAGTAGCAGACCTATCCCCAGGCTGGCATAATCTATATCAATCGTTCCCATCTCTATTCGGATTATAAGGTAAATACCCGGTCGCACCCGGCAGCAAACTGCTTGTCATGCGAAACCGATAAAACAGTCATTCCCTTGCTGCACAAGGATTTAAAGAAGGCAATCACCCGGGTGCATGATTCCGCATCAAGCGCCGAGGTGGGTTCATCCACTATCAGTAAAGGCTTGTCCAGCATGGCTGTCACTGCCAGCATAATGCGTTGCCGCTGGCCGCCGGACACTTCATTCACCCGTTTATCGTAAAGTTCTTTCTCCAATCCCAACAATGCAAAATATTCCATCAGCCGTTCCTTGCTAAAGCCTGTTTCGCGGTTTGCTTTCAGTTCAAAAGGCATTCTTACCATTTCGCTGACCCATTCGGACGGCAAAGCCAGTTCCTGGGGAATCCATGCTATTTTCCGGCGGATAGAGTCGGCGGTTCTGGGGGTAAGCAGGATGTCGTCCACCTTGATACTGCCTTCACTCAGCGGAACAAAGCCCAATACAGCCCTAAGCAATGAGGTTTTCCCACTGCCGGAACCGCCGCTGATGCAGACACTTTCCCCTTTGTGCACATGCAGGTTCAGTGCCTTGAAAAGTATCAGACTGCCAAAGCTGATTGATATATTTTCTATTTTAATCATCACTCAAAAGAAAAAGAGCCGGGAGCATTCACTGCTGCCGACTCCCCCCAACAATAGGTATTTTTAATATATATAACATCGAAGTTTTTAATATGCTCTCGCAAAGAGAACACGGCGGGCAGAGGGTTTACCGGTTACCATACACTTGCCCGGAGTAAGGCTTTCTTCGTCGGCTTCGAAAGGAAGACAACGGATAGTGGCCTTTGTTTCTTCTTTGATGCGGTCTTCCGTTTCCGGAGTTCCATCCCAGTGGGCCAGGATAAAGCCGCCATCTTCTATTTTTTCCTTGAATTCATCGTATGAGTCCACCTTTACGATGTGTTCATTGCGATAGTTCAATGCTTTTTGATAGATATTGTTCTGAATATCTTCCAGCAATTGCTGTACATATTCTTCTATGCCGTCGCAAGTACGTGTTTCCTTTTCCAAGGTATCGCGGCGCATCACTTCCATGGTATTGTTTTCCAGGTCGCGGCCACCCATTACCAGGCGGACAGGCACACCCTTCAATTCATAATCGGCGAATTTGAAGCCCGGACGCTTGTTGTCTGCATTGTCATATTTCACAGAGATGCCCATTGCTTTCAGCTTCTTCACGATGCCTTCCACTTTTGCATCAATCTTCTTCAGCATCTCGTCGTTCTTATAGATAGGAACGATAACTACCTGAATAGGAGCCAAATGCGGCGGCAATACCAAACCGTTGTCATCAGAGTGAGTCATAATCAACGCACCCATCAGGCGGGTAGATACTCCCCATGAAGTTGCCCAAACATAGTCCAGCTTATTGTTTTTGTCTACAAACTGCACATTGAATGCCTTTGCAAAGTTCTGTCCCAAGAAGTGTGAAGTACCACACTGCAAAGCCTTTCCGTCCTGCATCAAACCTTCGATGGTATAAGTATCCAAGGCCCCGGCAAAGCGTTCATTAGCCGATTTCACACCTTTTACCACGGGGACTGCCATGTATTTTTCGGCAAATTCGCCATATACATGAAGCATTCTCTGTGCTTCTTCTTCCGCTTCTTCGCGGGTGGCATGGGCTGTATGGCCTTCCTGCCACAAGAATTCTGCGGTGCGGAGGAACAGGCGGGTACGCATTTCCCAGCGCATTACGTTTGCCCACTGGTTGCACAGGATGGGCAGGTCGCGATAGGAATTGATCCAGTTCTTATAAGTGCTCCAAATAATGGTTTCGGAAGTGGGGCGGATAATCAATTCTTCTTCCAACTTAGCCGCCGGGTCTACGATAACACCCGAACCGTCTTCTGCATTTTTCAGACGATAGTGGGTTACTACGGCACATTCTTTGGCAAAACCTTCTACGTGTTCGGCTTCGCGACTAAGGTAAGATTTGGGGATAAGCAACGGGAAATAGGCGTTTACGTGGCCGGTTTCTTTAAACATATCGTCCAACTGACGCTGCATTTTCTCCCAAATGGCGTATCCGTAAGGCTTGATAACCATACATCCACGCACAGGTGACTGTTCGGCCAAGTCGGCCTTTACCACCAATTCATTATACCACTGAGAATAATTCTCGCTTCTTTTGGTAAGTTCTTTTAATTCTACTGCCATTGCTATATCGTTATATTTTTGTTTTGCTTTTTAAGAGTTTGCAAAATTAGTAAAAAAGCATGGGAAAGTACCAACGATTTAGCAAAAATATAGAGCCGGGAAGTATAAAAATAACTTATTGATAGCGATAGTACCACCAATATGTATCGCCATATTCCCGCCGCATGCGGTTCTTTTCCTCTGTGGGAGATGTAAATTCTTTCTGCCGGGACAGAAATTCATCCAGGCGTTGCACCATTAAGGTGTCGTTCACCGCACGGGAATATCCGGGATGGGAATGTTTGTAAAGCACCACTGCTTCCCGATAGTAGCGCGGCAGGGTGTCTTGCTCAAAGCAATATGTTTCTACTGCCGAAGCAAATTTATCCAGCTTCTTGTCCAGTAGCAATGCACTTAAATAATAATCGAGGGCGGTATGTTTCCCCTCGTCGTCGCGACAAATACGCGCCAGGTAGTCTGTGGTTTTCTCCGTGGCACGGGGCTTTGCACCTAAATAAGCATACAGACTGTCGGCATTCAAACGCAGAGTTTCCTGGGAATGGGGGTCGAATAATAATCCGTCGGCACCATAATACTGCGGATATTCAAACAAATGTTCGCCCATTGTGCCTTCCAGGGACAGGGCATGCGCCCTGAGCGCGGTCAGGGTGCGGGTAGTTTCCAAGGACTCCACTCCCACCATCCGGGCGCCTGCATAATCTTTATCACGGATGGCTTGTTCTACCGCCAGCTCATGATGAAAGTTTACATTGGAGTTTCCTATACATACCGTCATGAGGCACAGAAGCATCAAAATAGCAAGATTGGAATTAATCAATCCCAGCACAGACCCTTCCTGATTGAGCCAAAAACGGAGAACACGCCGCAACGTGTAGGTAACTCCTACATATATTAATAAAAGTAACGGCAATAACCAAAGCCACTTATCCTCTATGCTTCCTCCGTGGAAAGTATCACGGTTCACATCCGTCAGCACGCCCAGCAACAAGCAGGACGGGAAGTAAGAAAGTGAACGTACAGGTCCTTTCAACCCCATCAATCCATTTATTCCCCATCGGAATATCAGTAAAACTGCTGTAATAATGATGGCGCCAATCAATGGCGAATAAAACGTCTTTCCCTGTGACAGCGAATAATGTAATGCTCCCACTACATCTTTCTGAAACACAAAAAGATATACAAAGCTGAAAACAGAGAAAAGAAGACCGCACGCAACCGTGAGGATGCGGGCGGCTCTTTTATAAGATAAGTTGGTATTGCTACTCATACTTTATTCTCTCACTTTTTTCAAGACCACGGCCGAACGGGCAGGTATATACAGTTTCAACCATTCTTTCTTCTCTCTCTTGTAGAGGGGATCAAAGTTGGTCAAGTGGCGCACGCTATCATCGGCCAGACCGTTACCTCCAAATTCTACCGCATCTGTATTCAATACTACATCATATGCTCCGGCAGGTACCAGGAAGCCATAATCGGTATAAGACTTGGTGGGGCTGAAGTTGAATACAAACACCAGACTCTTGCGGCGGTAGGCCAAAACCTGGTCACCGTCATTGTGCCAAACTTCAATCACCGGGCTGTCCTGAATGTTCTTCGCTTCCTCTATGGTGTGGATCATTGCAGAATCAAAATCGCCTAAATAATGGTAGCACAGGTTCTTATTGTCAACAAGATTCCACTGGCGACGGGCATATTTGTGTGACCAACCGTTACCTTCGCGCGGGAAATCAATCCATTCGGGATGGCCAAACTCGTTACCCATAAAGTTCAAATATCCGCCATTGATGGTGGAGGCTGTGAGCAAACGGATCATCTTATGCAAAGCGATGCCGCGATTCACATTATAATTCTCATCCCCCTTCTGGAAATGCCAGTACATATCGGCATCAATCAGACGGAAAATGATGGTCTTATCGCCTACCAAAGCCTGATCGTGGCTTTCGGCATACGAGATGGTCTTTTCATCCGCACGTCTGTTGGTTACTTCCCAGAACATACTGCTCGGTTTCCAGTCTTCGTCTATCTTTTCTTTGATGGTCTTGATCCAGTAATCCGGAATATTCATTGCCATGCGATAATCGAAACCATAACCGCCTGCCTGGATAGGTGCGGCCAGTCCCGGCATACCGGAAACTTCTTCGGCAATGGTAATGGCTTTGGAGTTTACCTGATGAATCAATTTATTTGCCAACGTGAGGTAACAGATGGCGTTATCGTCCTGATTGCCATTGAAGTAGTCGCCATAGTTGCAGAACGCCTCTCCCAGCCCGTGGCTATAATAAAGCATAGAAGTCACTCCGTCAAAGCGGAAACCGTCAAAGTGGAATTCTTCCATCCAATACTTGCAGTTGGACAACAAGAAATGAACTACTTCATTCTTGCCATAGTCAAAGCACAGAGAGTCCCATGCCGGATGCTCGCGGCGTCCGCCCGGATAGAAATATTGGTTAGGATCTCCGGCAAAGTTGCCCAGTCCTTCCACTTCATTCTTTACAGCGTGCGAATGAACAATGTCCATTATCACGGCAATACCCATTCGGTGAGCCGTATCAATCAATTCCTTCAATTCCTCCGGCGTACCGAAACGAGAAGACGGTGCGAAGAAACTGGAAACATGATAACCGAAACTGCCATAATACGGATGCTCCTGAATAGCCATAATCTGGATACAATTATATCCGGCTTCGGCTATGCGAGGCAATATCTTTTCACGAAATTCGTTGTAAGTTCCTACCCTTTCCTCCTCCTGGGCCATACCGATATGGCATTCGTATATCATCAACGGGTCGGTCTTGGCACGGAATACTTTCTTTCTGAACTGGTAAGGTTCTTCCGGTGCCCATACCTGTGCGCTGAATATCTTTGTCTGGTCGTCCTGAACCACACGATTCGCCCATGCCGGGATGCGTTCGCCTTCGCCGCCTTCCCATTTTACCTTCAGCTTGTACAAGTCACCGTGTGACATGGCATTGCCCTGCAATTCCACTTCCCACACTCCGGGAGAGTTTTTTACGCGATACAGCCTGTAATCACCATGTTCTTTCCAACCGTTGAAGTCTCCAATCAGATGGATTTCCTTAGCATTCGGCGCCCATTCGCGAAACACCCATCCTCTTTTGGTACGGTGCAAGCCGAAGTATAGGTATCCGGTGGCAAAGTCTGACAAAGTACCTTTGCCGCCTGTTAGTTCCAATTCTTTATCTAATGCGTGTTGATGACGTCCTTCGATAGCTGCCGAGTAAGGTTCCAGCCAAGGGTCACTTTCTATGATGCCTAATTTAGGAGTGGTATTTTCCATAATAACATTTTATTAGTTAGTCATTTTCTCTTAAAACAATACTTTCACTATCACTTTCTTCACGCCGTCCGGTGACACGCCCGGAGCATGAGCGTCTTGCGGGAAGAAGATGGCAAACATACCCGGTTTTACGGGAATGTAGCTCTCGGCAAGTCCGTCATAGAAAGAAATATCTTTATCTGCATCATATGCTGCCTCGGGAAGGTCTTGGCGTGGCGTGTAGCCCATTACTTCCACCCCGGACAGAGGAATCTGTATGTCAATAAATTGATTGTGAGTCTCTAGTTTAGCTTCTTCTTTAGTTTTAGGTTTAGTCTGTGAAAAGTTTACTACCAAATCATCACCCTGTAGTTTTACTTTTCCCAGTTCTTGGGCGTTCAAGTCTGTAGACTTCAAATATTCGATTGCTTTTGCAAACAAGGGGTTCAGCGAAGCATACTTTTCTAGGTTTTCTAATTTGTCTACTACCATAATTATCTAAATTTAATCGTTAAAATATTGCTTTTATCATTCTATGTCATCTATTGTGAAGTTGGTGAAATCGGCAAAACGCTTCAATTGCTTGAAGATGTCTTCCGTTTTGTCCAGAAAGTCCGGAGCCGTAAAGAAATCATCGGGCACATAGCATGCACAGGTGTATTCTTTGCACTTCAAGTAATCAATGTATTCAAAGTCTTTTGGGAATCCTTTGGGGGCCGTTTTCAGGCGGTCTTCTCCTATGACGGGAAAGTAGCGTTTAAAGGCAGGATCTTCTACTATTGCCCTGAACTCGTCAATGTTATCGTATATGGACTGGCGGACAGCTTTCAGGATTTTGGGTTCCATGCAGATGCTTCCGCCTGCCAGCATACAGTTGCCGTTTTCTATGTGGACATAGTATCCACAGTGGTCGGACTTCTTGCCGCGGGCATTGATATATCCGCCCATATGTATTTTATAAGGAGTCTTGTCGGCAGAAAAGCGCGTATCCCGATAGATGCGGTAAGTGCAGTCTTTTGCCTGCATGCCTGCTATGCTTTCATCAAACAAGGATATACGGGCAATAATCACCGTCAGCAGTTCTTCGAACTCCTTTTGTGCTTTCAAATACTCTCCTTTGTGTTCCTGAAACCACTCACGGTTATTGTTAGCGGCCAGTTCTTTTAAAAATTGTAAGATAACAGATACATTCATGTTACATTTGTTCACGTGTTCACCTTACAAACGTACAAAATATATTTGTAACGAACTAGAAAAAAGCAAAGTATTTATCTTTTTCCTACCACCTTCAACAGTTCATCGTGTAGTTTTCCATTGGTAGCCAGCACTTCACGCCCGGAATAAAAGTCACTTCCACCCCTATAATCTGTAACTTTTCCACCGGCATTCATCAAGATTATGGAACCCGCAGCAATGTCCCACGGCCCCAGCAAACCCTCTATGCGGGCTTCAAAACGTCCGGCGGCTACATAGCAAAGTTCGGCGGCAGCAGCTCCTTGCAGGCGCAAGCCGCCCACGTTTCCATAAAGTTGGTGTATAATATGCTCTGCCATCGGCTTATAGGCATTGGAATCATATGGAAATCCCAAAGCTATGAATGCTTCATCCATGTCCGAAACTCCGGAAACATGTATTTCTTTATCATTCAGGTAGGAAGGTGAGCCTTTGTAAGTCCAGTAAAGTTCGTCACGGCATACTTCATATACCACGCCCACCAGGAGTTCTTCCTTGCTGCGCAGGGCGATGCTGACACAGTAGGGAGCGTTATTATGAATAAAATTAGTGGTTCCGTCCAAGGGGTCTACCAACCAGCAATATTCTTCATCAGTCAGGCTGCCCGATCCTTCTTCGGCTATAAATCCGGCTTCGGGCACCAGTTCGCGGAGTTGTGCCACGATGCGGCGTTCTGATTCTTTGTCTACATAAGACACATAGTCGTGAGCGTTCTTCTTTTCTACCTTGTTACGGTCGAAACCGTTACGCTCATTACGAAGAAAAGCACCCGCTTGGAGTGCTATTTCACGTACTTTGCCAGTAATATTTTCTAAGTCCAACATCTTCTCTTTTATTTTTGTTCTGTTGACAGATTGCCAAACTTATACACACCTTTGCGGATCACGTTTCCATCCTTGTCGGTTTCCACAAAAGCGCCGTCTTTCTTTCCTTGTTTAAAGAAGCCGTCATAGCGCACGCCGTTCTTATCTTCCAGCACACCTTTTCCGTCCTCTTTGCCTTTTACGAAGTGGCCTTTGTACTTGCTTCCGTCGGCAGTGCGCAGTGTTCCTTCGCCATCTGCCATGTTGTTTTTCCAGTCGCCTTCGTACTCGTCACCGTTTGCCCAGACGTAGTGTCCTTTGCCGCTACGCTGGTTGTTCACCCACTGGCCTTCGTACACGGCTCCATTTGCCCAGGTAAAGGTTCCGGTTCCGTGTTGCTCGCCGTTTTTGAACTCTCCCACGTACTTGTCACCGTTCTTGTGGACGTAAATGCCCTGTCCGGTGCGTTCGCCATCCACGTAGTCGCCTTCATAGCGGTCGCCACTATTAAAATAGTAGATGCCTTTGCCATGCTGAACGTCGTTTTTCCAGTCGCCTACATACTTGTCGCCGTTGACGTAGTAGAAAGTTCCTTTGCCATCGCGGGCATCGTCCTTCCAGTCGCCTTCATATTTTGACTGATCCGGCCATATCATCATGCCCTGACCATTCTTTTTGTCTTCCTTCCAGTCGCCTTCGTATTTTGCTCCGGCTTTCCAGGTGTAAGTGCCCTTGCCGCTACGCTTGTCTTGGAACCAGTTGCCTATATATATATCGCCGTTGTAGTAGTACATCGTACCCTCACCCTGCTGATAATCGGCAAACCACATACCTTCGTAGCGGTTGTTGTTCATAAAATAAAAAGTACCGTTGCCATGCTGTTGGTCTTGAAACCACTGGCCTACGTACTTTTCACCGTCGTGGAATGTGTAGGTTCCGTCTCCCTCACGTTTTCCTTTTATGTATTCACCTTCGTAGATGTCACCGTTTTTATAGATGGTCTTTCCTTTGCCGTTGGGCTTTCTACTTTTCAGTTCTCCGGTGTACTCGCCGCCATCCTTAAAAGAATAGTTTCCAATCTTTATTTGGGCAGTTGCCAGCGTGCTGGCCGACATTAAAATCAATAAGATATATGCGTATTTCTTCATTGGTTCGTTACTATAATAGATAAGATTTACGCCAAAGATACGATTTTCTGCCTATAGACCGAGTCCGTTATTACACTTTTTTACCCGCAATGACCTCTATTAAGTTTTCTTTGCAGAAATAGCGTTGTGCCAGCGTCCTTATTTCTTCTTCGGTGATGCTGCGGATGGCATCCAGCGAACGGATAAAGAAAGAGTCGTCCAGTCCTGCGGTTTCTATGTAAATCCAGGCATCGGACAAGGAGAAAGGACCCTCGTAGGCACGGCATAAATCGCCCAACATATAATTCTTCACCATCTCCAGTTCTTCCTGGGGTACCAAGTCGTTGCACAGTTTGTCCATTTCGCGGTAGACTTCGGTGATGATGGGGTTAATGTACTCATTGTCGGCTTCCGTACTGATGACCAATATTCCGGTATCCGGATAAGACACGATGCCTGCACCGATGCCATAGGTATATCCTTTGTCCTCGCGGATGTTAGACATCAAGCGGCTACCGAAATATCCTCCGAACAGGGTCACCATGACACGCGCTTTCAAGAAGTCAGGGTGCTGGCGATCCATTACAAACCCTCCCATCTTGAGGGAGCTTTGAAGGGCATCTTCACGCTCTATAAAGATCTGTTTTTCCGGGGTTCTCTCCGGTGCTATTGACTTTGTTTCAGGCTTTTCGGTTACTTGTCCCCAGGTGTCATTGCCCAAGTTATCTTCTATGCAATGAATGACTTCGGGAGTCACCTTGCCCGACACATAGACCGAACAGTTTCCCGAATGATAATACTTCTGATAAAAAGAGCGGAGCACTTCGGGAGTGATACGGTCATAGTCTTCGACCACGGCATAGCGTCCGAAGGGGTGTTGAGGGCCGAACAAAGCCATATTCAGCTGCTTGCGTGCAATCATTTCCACCCGGGTGCTGTTCACCAGAAACTGTTGCTTGTTGGTATCTGCCACCACCGACAGTTCCTTGGCGGGGAACAACGGTGCTTTCACCATATCTGTAATGACAGCCAGTGTGCGGGCAAAATACTTGTTCAAGGAATACAGCGTAATAAATCCATAGTTCACAGAAGACGAGAGTTCCAGCCATGCGCCATAGTAGTCCAGTTTCTCCGCTATTTGGGATGAAGTAAGATCTCCTGCTCCTTCGCGCAGCATCCTATTGGTAAACATGGCCTGCAAGGGCTGCTCCTGGTTCCATTGTCCGCCGCCTATCAAAATATCGAAACGCACCACGTCTTCTGTTCCGGCATGGATGATATTAAGCGGCATACCGTTTTTCATTACCTTGCGTTCGGGCAGGGCAATGCTAAACTCGCTCAGTTGGCGAACGGGCGGTGGTGTAGTTCTGTCCAGCATCATTTACCCTCCCGTTGTTTTAAGAATTCTTCGGCACGCGCCAAGTCTTGCGGAGTATCAATGCCGATGGTTTCCACTTCACTGATTCCCACTTTGATGGTATAGCCATTCTCCAGCCAGCGGAGTTGTTCCAAAGATTCCGCCAACTCCAATGACGATTGTGAGAGGGATGTAATTTCTTTCAATGCGTCTGCACGGTAGGCATACAGCCCGATATGCTTGTAGTAAACATGCCCTTTCAGCCAATCCGCCTTGTCGGCATTGCGCCGGTAAGGGATGATGGAACGGCTGAAATACAATGCATTCATATTCTTGTTCACCACGACTTTGGGAGAGTTTACATTCTCCAATGCCGCCAGCCCGTCTTCGGGAGTGAAAGGCTTTACCAACGTGGCTATTTGTGTGGCGGGGTCTTCAAAGCACGCCTTTACCGCCTCTAGCTGAGAGCGTTGTATAAAGGGTTCATCGCCCTGAATATTAACGACAACATCATATCCTTGCCCCACTTTGGTATAGGCTTCGTAGCAACGGTCCGTGCCGCTTTTGTGGTTTACGGAAGTCATTACCACCTTGCCGCCAAAGCTCTTTACGGCTGCTTCTATGCGTTCGTCGTCCGTAGCCACATAGGCTTCGTCCAGTATGCCTGCCACTTGTTCATACACTCTTTGAATCACAGGCTTGCCCCCAAGGATGGCTAAGGGTTTAGCCGGAAATCTCGTAGAGGCATATCTTGCAGGAATAATTCCGATATATTTCATGGTACCATTCTTTTTCATAATCGTGCAAAAGTACAAAAACATTTCTTACTTTTGCAGCATCTTGTCATATTAATGCAATAAATGTTATGAACGAACACCAGTGTTTGCTTTGTATGGGCTCTAATACAGACCGTTCTGCGCGGCTGTCCGAAGCACGGGAAGCGCTAAGCAGTGCTTTTCCCGGCATTCACTTTGGCGAGCTGATGGAAACGGAAGCCATTGGAAGCGGAATGCGTTCTCCTTTCAGCAACCAACTGGCTAGGTTTACCACTACCCTTGCTCCCGACTCTGTTCACGAACTCTTTAAGAAGCTGGAACAACGCAGCGGACGCACCCCGGAGGATAAAGCTGTCGGCATTGTAAAGCTGGACATTGACCTGTTGGTGTTTGACGACAAGGTGCTGAAACCGGAGGACATGGAACGGGAATATATCCGAAGGGGATTACGCATCTTGACGCTGCATGATTACTAATGGCAACGCCTCGTCGTTACTGATCTTATGCCGGGGTCGTTACTAATGACGAAGGCTTGTCGTTCTAATGACCGACCTCCACCATCCTCATCCTCCGGCTTGTCCAAAGACTCTTGTTATGCTTCCTTTTAGGCGCGGATTACGCGGATTTCGCGGAAAGGATACAAAAAGATCCGTGTAATCCGCGTAATCCGCGCCTAAGATCATTGCATCATGCAAGTTGGAAGACGGATTCTCAGACAGCCTCCCCATTTGTCATCCTGAACAACGTGAAGGATCTAAACGCACTCACCGAAAGGAGGAGGCAAAGCAAGACGTTTCGTTTTCGGGGAAATAATAATATATTTCTCTCTAGTATATATAATATTATTATTAGTATTCCCCGACTGAACGAAAAAGTGGCTTTTTACATGCTAAAATGATGGTTTTCCACTCGTTTTCGGCATGTTTTTCATTCGTTTTCAGTATGTTTTTCGATGCAAATTCAATGCTTTTTCCTATGTTTTTCACCTCTATTTTCGTCTTTATCGGGTACCTTTTCGTCTTCTTTCAATGCGTTTTTTATCCCTTTTGTGCATACATTCATTTCTCATCTCCTCTTAAATTGCTCTTTCTACATATCTCTATTAAATGCTTTCATCCACCGTAGGGGCAGATTGAATCTGCCCGAAAACGATTTGCTTTATGCATTACTCCCTAGGTCGTGACCGTTGATTCGGGCGGATTCAATCCGCCCCTACGGGAAATGTTAACGAGATATGTGGAAAGAGAGCCTAACATAAGAATATACCCTCCACTAACATTTTTTGTCTTTATTCTCTTGCTATTCTCAATTCTTCCCCATACATTTGCGTTTACTAACAATCCTGTTAAACATATATGATAACATGAAAGAAGAAGCAAGTAACACAGAACAAGCCATACTACAAGCTGCTGAAAAAGAGTTTATTAAAAAAGGCTTTGCCGGAAGCAAAACCACTGAGATAGCCAAAGCAGCAGGAGTGACACATGCCATGTTGCATTATTATTTCCGTACAAAGGAAAACCTTTTCAATAAAGTATTTGAAGAAAAAGCCCGGCTATTGTCCGCCACCTACCTGTCACGTGTAGATGACTCTCTCCCCTTTATAGATAAAATAAAAGCCAGCATAGAGTCACACTTCAACCTGTTGATCGAGAACCCCGACCTACCTTTATTTATATATAGGGAAATCCTGGTGAGCGCCAATGGAGAAGCCGTATGCCGCAACACCCTTTTCCCCAACTTTAAACTGGCAGTAAAGGTGCTGGACGAATCATTAAAGGAAGAAATAGCAAAAGGAAACATCCGCCCCATCTCTGCCGCCGACCTGTTAATAAGCGCTGTATCACTGAATGTATTTGTTTTTATAGCCAATCCGATGATACGCCTGTTAGCAGAAGAAAACGGTGAGGAATATCATCAATACCTGGAACGCAGGAAACAAGAAAACATAGAAATCATATTAAGCAGATTAAGGAAATGAAAAAGTTATTCATTCTGGCAGCACTCTTTCTCAGCCTCCCCACTGTCCTTGTAAGGGCACAGGAACTCACACTGGAAGAATGCCGACAACAAGCCCAAGCCTACTATCCGTTGATAAAGCGCTATGGTCTGATAGAAAAGACGAAAGAGTACAACATCTCCAATGCCAACAAGGGGTATCTGCCACAATTCTCCCTGTCCGCCAAGGCGAGTTACCAATCGGAAGTAACGGAAATCCCCGTGGAACTGCCCGACATTGATATCCGGGGGATGCGCAAGGACCAGTACCAGGCCATGCTGCAACTGGACCAAGTGGTATGGGACGGCGGCAATATCCACGCACAAAAGGAAGTAACCCGTGCAGGCTCCGAAGTGGACAAGCAGAAACTGGAAGTAGATATGTATGCCATCAACGAGCGCGTAAACCAACTGTTTTTCGGCATCCTGCTACTGGAGGAACAACTGAACCAAAACCATTCCATGCAGGAGGAATTGCAACGGAATTATGATAACGTAAAAGCCTACGTAAAGAACGGAATTGCCAACCAAGCCGACCTGGACGCCGTAAAAGTGGAGCAACTGAACAACACCCAGCAACGCCACACACTGGAAGCCTCGCACCGCGCTTACTGCGAAATGCTGCGGATCATGATAAACCGTCCCACCCCGATAAACGGAACAACCTTAAAGAAACCGGATGTGAACACCTTATTATATAAGGAAACAACCTACACCCCCGGATTAATCCAACGTCCCGAACTCAACCTGTTTGCCGCACAAGACCGCCAACTGGAAGCACGCCGCAAGCAACTCACCGCCCGGAATCTGCCCAAACTAGGCGTATTTGTACAAGGCGCCTACGGCAATCCGGGACTCAATATGCTGAAAAATGAGTTCTCCGCCTATTATCTGGCAGGTATCCGCCTCTCCTGGAACTTCGGCAACCTGTACACCCGTAGGAACGAGTCCCGCCAAATCACCCTGAACCAACAGGATGTGAACGTGCAAAAGGAAACATTCCTGTTCAACACCCACTTGGAAGTAACCCAGAACAACAGTGAAATAAAGAAGCTGACGGAACTGATGAAGAATGACAACGAAATCATCGCCCTGCGAAACAATATAAAGCAATCCGCACAGGCCAAAGTTGCCAACGGCACACTGACCGTCACCGAGATGCTGCGCGAAGTAACTGCCGAAGACCTTGCCAAACAGGACAAGATATTGCATGAAATACAATTATTATCAGCCATTTACGAACTAAAATATACCACCAACCAATATGAGAACAAATAAATATCTCTTACTCACCGCCTCCCTGCTGGCGCTATCCGCCTGCGGAAACGGCAAAGGCGACTATGATGCTTCGGGCACGTTTGAAGCCACAGAAGTGATTGTATCCTCCGAAGCCAATGGCAAAATCCTTCAGTTCCACGTAGAAGAAGGGCAACTGCTGACAGCCGACAAAGAAGTGGGCTGCATAGACACCCTGCAACTCTATCTGAAAAAGATGCAACTGCTGGCAAGCGGCAAGGCAGTGGCAAACAAAAGCATGGACATAAACAAGCAGATAGCCGCCACCAAGGAGCAGATAAGCAAAGCCGAATACGAGAGAAAACGTACGGAAAACCTGCTAAAAGAAAACGCCGCCACCGGGAAGCAGATAGATGATATAGACTCCCAGATAGCCGTACTGAAAAAACAACTGGAAGCCCAAATCTCTATCCTGCAACGGGGTAATGCCAGCGTAACCGAAGAAAGTTCCGCCTACGAAATACAAGTGGCGCAACTGGAAGACCAACTACGCAAATGCCACATTACCAGCCCCATCAACGGAACGGTACTGGCCAAGTATGCAGAAGCCGGTGAACTGGCAACACAAGGAAAACCTCTGTTCAAGGTAGCAGACGTGCAGAATATGTTCCTGCGCGCCTACATCACCGCCGACCAGTTATCCCAACTGAAACTGGGTGATAAAGTGAAAGTATTCTCGGACCTGGGCGAAGACGCCCGCCGCGAATACGAAGGCGTCATCACATGGATTTCGGACAAATCAGAGTTTACCCCCAAAACCATTCAAACCAGAGATGAACGCGCAAACTTGGTTTACGCCGTAAAGATAGCCGTAAAGAACGATGGATACCTAAAGATAGGAATGTATGGCGAAATGAAGAAATAATGGAGAATATCGTTTCTGTAAAAGAGATCAGCAAGAGCTACGGCGAAGTGCAGGCACTAAAGGACGTCAGCTTTGAGGTGAAGCCGGGAGAAATCTTCGGGCTCATAGGGCCGGATGGCGCAGGAAAGACTACGCTTTTCCGCATCCTCACCACCTTGGTACTGGCGGACAAAGGCGAAGCCCGCGTATGCGGACACGATGTAGTGGAAGGCTACAAAGAGATCCGCAAACGGGCAGGATATATGCCGGGGCGTTTCTCCCTGTACCAAGACCTGTCCGTGGAAGAAAACCTTACGTTCTTTGCCACCCTGTTCAATACCACCATCTACGAGAACTATGCACTGGTAAAGGACATCTACCAACAGATAGAACCGTTCAAGCACCGTCGCGCCGGAAAGTTATCGGGAGGAATGAAGCAAAAGCTGGCATTGAGCTGCGCCCTGATCCATAAGCCCGACATCCTGTTTCTGGACGAACCTACCACCGGTGTAGACCCCGTATCCAGAAAAGAGTTTTGGGATATGCTGCTGAAACTGAAAAAGGAAGGTATCACCATCATTGCCTCCACTCCCTACCTCAATGAGATGAAATGCTGCGACCGCATCGCGTTTATCCACCAAGGAGAGGTGCAAGGCATTGATACCCCGGAACGTATCTTGCAACAATTCAGCCACATCCTTTCTCCCGAAGGGCTCTCTTTCAGCGAGCCGCCCACTGCCAGTGAATATGCCATAGAGGTGGAGGGACTGACCAAGCGTTTCGGCGATTTTACCGCCGTAGAACACATCTCATTCCAAGTAAAGCGCGGAGAAATCTTCGGCTTCCTGGGAGCCAACGGTGCAGGAAAGACTACCGCCATGCGCATGCTATGCGGACTGTCACAGCCCACAAGCGGCAAAGGCACGGTAGCCGGATTCGACATCTCCACACAATACGAGCAAGTGAAAAAGAACATTGGTTACATGAGTCAGAAGTTCTCTCTGTACGAAGACTTGAAAGTGTGGGAAAACATCCGCCTGTATGCCGGTATCTATGGAATGAGTGATGAAGAAATAGCTGCCAAAACAGATAAAGTATTGGAACAACTGGGCTTCCTGCATGAAAAGAACACACTGGTCCGCTCCCTCCCCCTAGGCTGGAAGCAGAAACTGGCTTTCTCCGTCGCCATCTTCCACGAGCCTAAGATCGTATTTCTGGACGAACCCACCGGAGGCGTAGACCCTGCCACCCGCCGCCAGTTTTGGGAATTGATCTACCAGGCAGCCGAAAGGGGAATCACGATATTTGTCACTACCCACTACATGGACGAGGCGGAATATTGCAACCGCGTATCCATGATGGTGGACGGAAAGATAGAGGCACTGGACAGCCCGCAAAAATTAAAAGAACAATTCCATGCCGATGATATGGACGAAGTGTTCCGGCAACTGGCACGCAAGGCGGTGAGAAACTAAATGAATAACAGAACAGACTATATAAAGATATGAAGCAGTTTTTATCTTTCATCCGAAAAGAATTCTATCACATCATCCGCGACCGCCGGACGATGCTGATACTGCTGGGTATGCCTATCATAGAGATCATCCTTTTCGGCTTCGCCATTACCACCGAAGTAAAGAATGTGAAAGTGGCGATACTGGATTACTCAAAGGACGTATCCACCCGTCAGATTATAGACAAACTGGATGCCAGCGAATACTTCAACGTAACCCGCATATTGCACAGCAACGACGAAATAGAAGAAACCTTCCGAAAAAACACATCGGATCTGGTCGTGGTATTCGAGCCTGATTTCGACAACAACCTGCGCCACACCGGCAAGGCAAAAGTGCAACTGATAGCCGATGCCACCGATCCCAACAACGCCACCATACTGACCGGATACGCCAGCAGCATCATTGCCGACTACCAGCAAAGCATGAGGACACAGCAACAAATCCCCATCCAAATTATTCCACAAACCAAGTTGCTATACAACCCCAGTATGCAAAGCGCCTATAACTTTGTACCCGGAGTAATGGGGCTTATCCTGATGCTGATATGCGCCATGATGACCTCCATCTCCATTGTCCGCGAGAAAGAAACAGGCACTATGGAAGTGCTGCTGGTATCGCCCGTGCGCCCGCTGTGGATGATTATTGCCAAGACCGTGCCCTACTTTGTACTGTCTTGCGTCAACTTGGTTACCATTTTGCTGCTATCCGTCTATGTGCTTCACGTTCCGGTGGCAGGCAGCCTGTTTTCACTGGCACTCCTCTCATGGATATTCATTATTGTATCCTTATTATTAGGACTGCTGGTTTCCACCATTGCCACCACTCAGGTAGAAGCCATGCTTATTTCGGGCATGGTGTTCATGATGCCCACCATGCTGCTCTCCGGCATGATCTTCCCCATCGAAAATATGCCGCTACCCCTGCAGGTAATTTCCAATATTATCCCTGCCAAGTGGTATATCATCGGTGTAAAAAAGATTATGATAGAAGGACTCAGCATCAGCTTTGTGTGGAAAGATATATGTATCCTTATCCTGCTGGCAACTATCCTGATGGGTATCAGCCTGAAGAAGTTCAATAAACGGTTAGAATAAGCTCAGAAAGCCATGATAAAATATTTACTAGAAAAAGAGTTCAAGCAATTGCTCCGCAATCCTATCTTGCCGAGGTTGCTTCTTGCGTTTCCCTGCATCATCTTACTGGTGCTGCCCTGGGCTGCCAATTTCGAGATAAAGAATATAAACCTCAGTGTGGTGGACAATGATCGCAGCCCCTATTCCACCCGCTTGGTGCAGAAAGTCGCTTCTTCGGAATACTTCAGGCTGGTAGATGTTTCCCGGAGTTACGAGGAAGCAATGGAGAGCATTGAAGAAGGAGACGCCGACATCATTCTGGAAATCCCGCCCCACTTTGAGCGCGACTTGCTAAAAAGCGGAGTGGCAAAGGTATTGATTGCCGCCAACACCGTAAACGGCACAAAGGGCGGTTTAGGCAGTTCTTATTTAGGAGGCATCATCAATGATTATGCCGCCCAAATAAGGCCATTGACTGCCGGAGGCACCATTACCCCTACCATTGAGATAGATACGCAGGGAAGATTCAATCCCCATTTGGATTACAAAATCTTTATGGTTCCCGCACTGATGGCGCAACTGTTGATGATGCTTTGCGGATTTCTGCCCGCCCTCAATATTGTGAGTGAGAAAGAGTTCGGAACCATTGAGCAGATCAATGTAACCCCCGTCAGCAAATTCACATTTATCTTGGCAAAGCTGATTCCTTACTGGACGGCAGGTATCGTTATCCTTACCATAAGCGTCATCCTGGCACATCTGGTATATGGTTTAAGCCCTGTGGGGTCACTATGGCTGCTTTATTTCTTTGCCCTGTTGTTCATCATCGTTATTTCGGGACTGGGACTGATTGTATCCAATTATTCACAGACCATGCAACAAGCCATGTTTGTCATGTTCTTTTTCTTGATTATCATTATATTGATGAGTGGATTGTTCACTCCTATCAACAGTATGCCGCAATGGGCACAGCACATCACCATCGTCAATCCTTTAAAATATTTTATTCAGGTAACCCGAACGGTTTACCTCAAAGGAAGCGGCCTTGGCGATCTGACTACCCAGCTTATTGCCTTGCTGCTTATGGCAATTGCCTTGAACGGTTGGGCAGTGTTCAGCTACAAAAAGAATTCATAGCGGATAATTTGGAACTTTTCCTTGTTTATCATTGTTAATATCAGTAGCTTAGCACTCTGTTGCTAACCTAATTTTAATTACCTAAAAAGGAAAAAGTTATGAAATTCTTTATTGACACTGCTAACCTGGATCAAATCCGCGAAGCAAACGCATTGGGCGTACTGGATGGCGTGACCACAAACCCGTCTTTAATGGCAAAAGAAGGCATTAAAGGAGTAGAAAACCAACATAAACATTACATTGAAATATGTAATATAGTGAATGGAGACGTCAGCGCCGAAGTCATTGCCACCGATTATGAAGGAATGATAAAGGAAGGTGAAGAACTGGCCGCCCTCAACCCGCATATTGTAGTCAAAGTGCCGTGCATCGAAAACGGCATCAAGGCTATCAAGTATTTCAGCAACAAGGGCATCCGCACCAACTGCACCTTGGTTTTCTCTGCCGGACAGGCATTGCTGGCAGCCAAGGCAGGAGCCAGTTACGTATCGCCTTTCGTGGGCAGATTGGATGATATTTGCAGTGACGGCGTAGGCCTGGTTGCACAAATCGTAGAACTATATCATTTCTATGACTACAAAACAGAAGTGCTTGCCGCCTCCATCCGCCACACCCAGCACATTATGCAATGCGCCGAAGCGGGAGCCGATGTAGTAACCTGCCCGCTTTCCGCAATCAAAGGGCTGCTGAACCACCCGCTGACAGACAGCGGACTGGAAAAGTTCCTGGCAGATTATAAAAAAGTAAACGGATAATAAAAAAGGTTCTCCCGCCAACAATTGGTGGGGGAACTTGTTTTTCTGTCAAAGCAGAACGAATACTATACCATACATCGGATTTTATTTGCAATTAGTCGAATGTGGTTGCTTCATTCTGATTTTATTTCTTCTTTTACACTAAATAATATCAAGAATGACCAAGGAAGATATAAATATAGACATTTGGAGCACTGATTTCTTTACTGATGCTGATTATTTCTCTGATGATTTCATCATATACAATGATATTGGGAAAGATTTCACACGCAATAAACATGCTCAGTCAACATACTTCAAAAAATCTCACAAAGCATCCTATACATCTTTTATACTTTGCCTTGCCGGTAGTGCAGAGATAGAAATAGACTCTGTGAAACATGTCATTAATCAAAATCACTTACTGGTTATCACGCCCAATCAAATCGTAAAGTGCTGTAGCATTACCGAGGACTATAGTTCCCATCTCATCATTATATCCAACAAATACTTTGACAGTCGTGATAATTTCTATAAAATGATGTCTCTGCTGATTCCCCTGAAGAATCATCCCAGTGCAAATTTAAATGAAGAAGAAACGGAGTTATTGAAAGCATACCACGGATTGCTATACAGGAAAATTAGTGACCAAAGCAATCTATTCCGTAATTTCACTATACAATATCTGATACAAGCTACCTTCTATGAAGTATGCAATTTGCTGTTAAAGCATATTAATGTCAAGACAAGTAACTTGTCACACAAAGAAGAGATATTCAGGCAATTCCTGAGAATGGTAGAAGTCTATCATTATAAAGAGAGGGACATTACTTTTTATGCCAAACGGTTATGCCTGAGCCCTAAATACCTGTCGTCCATCGTTCGTGATGTCACCGGGAAACTGGCAGGCGACTGGATTGACAATTATGTAATTATTGAGGCAAAGGCTTTGCTGATCTCCTCGAATATGACTATTCAGGAGATTTGTTATGAACTGAACTTTTCCAGTCCGTCCTCGTTTACCCGTTTCTTCAAGCGAATAACAGGTATGTCACCGCGAAAATTCAGGACTCAGAAAGTCATTCCCAATCTGATAGAATGAGTAGCCTTGACAAGACATACACTCAAACATAATCAGCTTTTCCCCTTTCTATTCTCATCAAAAAAAGAAATAGTGATATTTATACTCTTGTTTTAGTCTTTTCATCTTAATATTTGGAACACTATACTTTTCACGGTTGGATGTAGAATAAAGAAAGGGGAAGTTGATATCAGGACACTATATTTGATCGAAGTAAATCAAGAGTAATATCAAAGTATGGAAAATATGAGTTATATTAAAGGACAATTAGTCTTATCCAAACAAATACTGAATATCTTGCCATCCGCCCTTATATTTATGGATGCAGACGGTACTATCGAACGTATCAATGATGAAGCCGTCAAAGAACTGGATCTGGAAGATGAAGATGTAACAGGTAAAAGTATATTTGAGATTATTTCCATAGTGCAGAATCATCAAAATATCACTTCTACCCTCATTGAAGAACTAAAGCAGGAAGAAAAAATCATAGATTTCCCCAAAGGGACTTTTATCAAGAGTGAATTGAAAAAAGGACGGTTTATTGCCGAAGGACGCATTGCCAGTGTATTTTCAAAGAAGAAACTATCGCAAATTATTATCTCTTTCCGCAATATAGAGGGAGAACTGACCCAGCAGCATATCATAAACATGGCGCTAAGCCTGACTAAGATTTTCCCTTGGTTCTATGATATGGAACAGCGAAAATTGATTATTGATGCACGTTGGTTCAAACATTTAGGCATACCCACTAAAGATTATACATTGACCGAAGAAGAATTCGCTTCTTATCTGCACCCCGATGACCGGGAAATATTGATGAACGCCCTTGCCAATCAAATAGCCGGAATACTGAACACCGAAGCATTTACCTATAGACTGAGGCGCAGTGACGGTACATGGGAGTGGTTTGAAGAACAATCCCTATACCTGGAACAAATAGAAGGAGCACCTTATCGTATTATCGGAGCCTGCCAAAGTATCCAAGAGCATAAGAGCGTAGAGCAGAAACTAATGATAGCCCGTGACAAAGCCGAACAGAGCGATAAACTGAAAAGTGCTTTCCTAGCCAATATGAGCCATGAAATCCGCACTCCGCTGAATGCGATAGTAGGTTTCTCCAATTTATTGGTCTGCGGAGACATTGAAATAGGAAGTAGCGAAAGTAAAGAATTTGTTTCCATCATCAACAAGAATTGCGAACAACTGCTGGTACTTATCTCCGATATCATAGATTTGTCAAAGATAGAATCAAACTCCATTGAGTTCAAAATGAAGAAACAACCACTCAACTACATATTATCGGACGTTTATCAATGCCAGTTGCTGAATATGCCGGAAAATGTGGAGTTTATCTTGCAACAACCCAAAGAAGCTTTGGAAATAGTAACGGATGATACACGGCTGAAACAGGTTATCAACAACCTGATAAACAATGCTATAAAATTTACCACCCACGGAAGCATAGCATTGGGCTACAAAGCACTATCCGATAACACTGTAGAGATCTTTGTGAATGATACGGGCATTGGCATGAGCAAAGAAAAACTTGCACATATATTTGACCGTTTCTACAAAGTAGATTCATTCAAACCGGGTGCCGGACTGGGACTATCCATCAGCAAAACCATCATAGAACATATGCAGGGAGAGATTACCGTAACCTCCGAGGAAGGTAAAGGTACGCATTTTACCATTACCATTCCTATCCATGCGGATACTATTTGAACTTCAGATATCCGATGCGGGTACATTTAATTCCCCGGCTTTCGTAATGGGAAAGCACTTTGGCAGATTTAATGTACAGGGTATCTTTGGGGGTGATCTTCTTACTGTAAGGGCTTAACAGATCCGGTGACATACTGGGGGCTGCCGCTTTAATCATAAAAGCAAAGCGGTTGCCATCGGCATCAGCAGCCAATACGCTCTGATCCACATAGTAACCCTTCACCTTATAAGCATCCAGTTGCAATCTCACTCCCAACACTTCCAGGTGCAAGTCTGCCAGTTTCTCCCCCGGCTGACCAATAAAACGGCTGCCGGCAGGCAAGTGGTGTTTCTTGATTACCGTTTCATAGTGCACCATGGCAAAGCCCTTTGCCAGCACTGCCAACCTGCTATCCCTGGAATTCCTCGCTTCGAATTTATGTGCCAACCAAAGCACATAGTTAGGGTCTATATAATAAACTTCCGAGAGTCTCTTTCCCCGATATTTTCCAAACGAAACCACATCATCCGTTATGCCGTAATAGGCTTCAAAGAAGCTGTTATCTTTTACTTTCAATACTATATTGCAGTTCTGCAAGTATTGAAAAGCACGATCTGCCGCATCATCAAAAGTGACCGCCAGCGTTTGGATAAACAAAGGGGAATATGTATTCTCGGGGAAAACACGCCACAAGGCATAATAAGAGCGATAAGCAGTGGAAACACTCAATGCGTAGTATCCGGTATCTTCCCTGCGGCCTTTATTGAAGTTTTCTATTTTCTGAAAAACTTTCTCGGCCATTACGTTAGTTATCTGATACAAAGTAACATTACTATCCATAGTAAACCTCCTATCTTTAAAAGGAAAGTCTCCTTTTTGTAAAGATAGTATTTCTTGATGAAAATGCAAGCGTTCTATAGAAAAACTTTATCTTGCATTTTATCTCCAGGTGAGAGTTTACTCGAATATATTATCCAGCCCGCCGATCTCCTCTATCGAAGTATCCTCTATCAGAGTATCCTTGCAAGGATCAAAGTCTTCGGGAATCTTAAATCTTTCGTCTTCCGAGTATCCCAGGCTCTTATCCTTGTAAACTTTCTGCATATAAAGTCCCCAAATGGGCAGAGCCATGGCGGCTCCCTGACCGTCTACCATAGTATCAAAGTGAATATCGCGTTCCTCACCTCCTACCCATACACCGGACACCAGCGACGGAGTGAAGCCCATAAACCAACCATCCGAGTTGCGGTTGGTAGTACCTGTCTTGCCACCCATATCGGCATTGATGCCATACAGACGGCGTACACGTCCACCCGTACCTTCATTGATTACGGCACGCAGCATCACCAGCATCTTGTAAGCACTGGTTTCACTGATTACCTCATCCATCTGAGGCGTAAAGTTTGCCAGCACATTTCCTTCATTATCTTCAATGCGGGTTACAAACAAAGGCGCCGTGCGGATACCCCGGTTTGCAAATGCAGTATAGGCGCTTACCATCTCCCCTACAGAAATTTCGCAAGGTCCCAGACAGAGTGCAACTACCGGATCAATCTGCTTATTCAGCACACCGAAAGAATGGATAAGGCGCACCAACTGGTACGGATTCAATTTACTCATCAGATAAGCCGTTACCCAGTTATCCGAGTTTGCCAATCCCCATTTAATGGTTACCATCTCGCCATAACGCTTCTTGCTGGCATTGCGCGGCGTCCAGGGACGGCCGTTCTCGTCTATCAAAGTCTGCTCTACGTGGCGCACCTCGTCGCAAGGAGAAAAACCATTCTCCATGGCAAGCGTATATAAATAAGGTTTAATGGTAGAACCTACCTGCCGGCGTCCCACCATGGCCATATCATACTGGAAGTAATTATAGTTGGGACCACCCACATATGCCTTTACGTGACCGTTCAACGGGTCCATAGACATAAAGCCGGTGCGCAGGAAGAACTTATAATAACGGATGGAGTCCATCGGAGTCATTATCGTATCCTTTTCTCCTTCGTAAGAGAATACGGACATTTCACATTTGGTATTGAATGCCTTCTTTATTTCCGCTTCAGAGTATCCTGCCTCTTTCATGGTGCGATAGCGGTCGGTCTGCTTCATGGAACGTTCCATGATGGAGTTCACTTCTGCTTCGCTCAGCATGCTGGTATAAGGGGCTGTTTTCTTTTTCAGCTTTTCCTTAAAGAAACGGGGCTGTAGGTAGTGCGCCACGTGTTCACTCACCGCTTCTTCGGCATACTTCTGCATACGCGAGTCTATGGTGGTATATATCTTCAGTCCATCCGTATAGATGTTATAGTTTGAACCGTCTTTCTTTTTGTTCTTGGCACACCAGCCAAATAGCGGATTGGTCTTCCATGCCAGTGAATCTTCATAATATTTCTGCATCTGCCATCCGCGATAGTCACTTTTCTTGGGTTCTTTGGCGGTCATCACGCCGCGCAGGTATTCGCGGAAGTAAGTAGCCAAGCCTTCTTTATGGTCTACACGGCGATATTTCAAGACCAAGGGCAAAGCCTTCAACGAGTCTGCTTCCGCATCGGTCAGGTAGCCTGCCTTGCGCATCTGATTCAGCACCACATTGCGGCGTCCGCGCGAACGCTCATTGAAACGCTTGGGGTTGTAAAGGGAAGGGTTCTTACACATTCCTACCAAGGTGGCGGCTTCTTCTATGCTCAAATCCTTTGGTTCCTTGGAGAAATAGGTATTGGCAGCCGTCTTGATGCCTACTGCATTATTCAGGAAGTCGAATTTATTAAGGTACATGGTCAAGATCTCCTCCTTGGTGTAATAGCGCTCCAACTGCACGGCAATCACCCACTCTATGGGCTTTTGCAAGAGGCGCTCCATCACATTGTCCGCCGTAGGCGAATAGAATTGCTTTGCCAACTGTTGCGTAATGGTACTGCCGCCACCTGCATTTTTCTGCATCATGACGCCGCGCTTCACCAACGCGCGGATAAAAGCGCGCGCATCAATGCCCGAGTGTTCCTTGAAACGCTCATCCTCGGTAGCTATCAATGCCTGAATGATATTGGGGGAAAGCTGGTCATAGCCCACAAAGACGCGGTTCTCCTTGCTCAGTGACCAGGTACCCAGCATTTTACCGTCATCGGATATAATTTCGGTAGCAAATTTCAAGTTAGGATTCTCCAGTTCTTCGATGGGAGGCATATACCCTATCCATCCTTTCGCTATGGCGGTGAATATGAACGCTATAACTAATATTACGCCGACCACAAGGGCCCAAAGCACGTATATGAATTTCTTCCTCATGTTGTTTTCTAGTAATTAATGGTGCAAAAGTAAGGAAAAACTTTGAAATAGAATGTGTTTCTAACAAAGTTCAACGAAATATCTTTTGAATCTTCGCTAATTTATTTTTTTTTCATACCTTTACGCTCCGTATAAGTTGTAATTATAAATGCAAACCCATATGGAAAATAGAAGTTTAGTTACTATCGCCGAGCACTCGAAAGAGAAAATCCTCTACCTTCTGGAGATGGCAAAAGAGTTTGAGAAGAAACCCAATCGTAAGATTCTGGACGGCAAAGTGGTTGCCACCCTCTTTTTTGAACCTTCCACCCGCACAAGACTCAGTTTTGAAACAGCAGCAAATCGCCTCGGGGCACGCGTTATCGGTTTCTCCGATCCCAAAGCCACCAGTTCTTCTAAAGGTGAAACACTGAAAGACACCATTATGATGGTGAGCAATTACGCCGATATTATCGTAATGAGGCATCACCTGGAGGGAGCTGCCAGATATGCCAGCGAAGTGGCGCCGGTGCCTATCGTCAATGCCGGAGACGGAGCCAACCAACATCCGTCGCAAACCATGCTAGACCTCTACTCCATATACAAGACACAGGGAACACTGGAAAACCTGAATATCTACCTGGTGGGCGACCTGAAATACGGACGCACCGTGCACTCCTTGCTGATGGCCATGCGCCACTTCAACCCCACTTTCCACTTCATTGCCCCGGAAGAACTGAAAATGCCGGAAGAATACAAACTCTATTGCAAAGAGCACAATATAAAATACGAAGAACATACGGACTTTACCGAGGAAACCATTGCCGAAGCCGATATTCTGTACATGACCCGCGTGCAACGCGAGCGCTTTACCGACCTGATGGAATATGAACGCGTGAAGGATGTATATATATTAAGGAATAAGATGCTGGAACATACCCGTCCCAACCTGCGTATCCTGCATCCGCTGCCCCGCGTAAACGAAATAGCTTATGATGTGGACGAGAACCCGAAGGCTTACTACTTCCAGCAGGCACAAAACGGACTTTATGCGCGCCAAGCCATCCTGTGCGATGTATTGGGCATAACCTTGGACGATGTAATAGAAGATGCTAAAAAGTAAATAAATGAAAATCAAAATGAGCGAAAACAAACAAGCATTGCAGGTTGCCGCTTTGAAAAACGGCACTGTCATAGACCACATACCTTCTGATAAACTGTTCACCGTAGTTGTCTTACTGGGATTGCAGAACTCAGACTCCAACATTACCATCGGAAATAACTTTGAGAGCAAGAAACTGGGCAAGAAAGGCATTATAAAGGTAGCCGACCGCTACTTTACCGACGAAGAAATAAGCCGCCTGTCCGTTGTGGCTCCCAATGTGAAGCTGAACATTATCCGCGACTATGAGGTAGTGGAAAAGAAACAGGTATTGATGCCGGACGAGCTGCGCGGCATTGCAAAATGCGCCAATCCCAAGTGCATCACCAATAATGAGCCGATGACCACCCTGTTTCATGTCATCGACAAAGAACATGGTACACTGAAATGCCACTATTGCGAAAAGGAACAAAACAAAGAATGCATTAAATTGCTTTGATTCATATGAAACAAGACTGGAAACCGGGCACCATGATTTACCCCCTTCCGGCCCTATTGGTGAGTTGCGGAAGTACGGAAGAAGAATATAACATCATTACAGTGGCATGGGCGGGTACTATATGTACCAACCCGCCCATGTGCTACATCTCCGTGCGTCCGGAACGCCATTCCTATCCCATCCTGAAACGGAACATGGAGTTTGTCATTAACCTCACTACCAAAGATATGGCATTTGCCACCGACTGGTGCGGGGTGCGTTCGGGCAAAGACTACAATAAATTTGAAGCAATGAAGCTCACGCCCGGTAGAGCCAAACTGGTCCATGCTCCTATCATTCAGGAATCGCCACTCTGCATAGAGTGCCGGGTAAAAGAAATCATTTCACTGGGTTCGCATGATATGTTTATAGCCGATGTGGTGAACGTAAAGGCAGATGACAAATACCTGAATCCCGAAACCGGGAAGTTTGAGTTGTCCGAAGCCAATCCGTTGGTCTATGTCCACGGCGGTTACTTTGAGTTGGGTACGAAAATAGGGAAATTCGGCTGGTCTGTAGAGAAGAACAAGGCACGCGCCAAGGGTAAATGACGGTAGAATGTAGCAAAAAGAAAGCACTGCCTGCCTTTTCTGCAATTCTCCGAATAATTTCTCCTAAATAATTTCCTTATATTCTAAATATACTTAACTTTGTGAGCTCAGAATCGAATATCACACATAGTAACTTATTATAAAAAGAAATGAAAAGAGACGATTTGATTTTCGACATTATCGAAAAAGAGCATCAACGCCAGCTCAAAGGTATCGAGCTGATCGCATCCGAAAACTTTGTCAGTGACCAAGTAATGCAAGCCATGGGTTCTTGCCTTACCAACAAGTATGCTGAAGGGTATCCCGGCAAGCGCTACTACGGCGGTTGCGAAGTGGTAGACCAGAGCGAACAGATCGCTATCGACAGACTGAAACAAATCTTCGGTGCAGAATGGGCTAACGTGCAACCCCACTCGGGCGCACAGGCTAATGCTGCCGTATTCCTTGCCGTATTGAATCCGGGTGATAAATTCATGGGATTGAATTTGGCACACGGTGGTCACTTGTCACACGGTTCATTGGTAAACACATCGGGTATCATCTATACTCCGTGCGAATACAATCTGAACCAGGAAACAGGTCGCGTGGACTATGACCAGATGGAGGAAATCGCATTGCGCGAAAAACCGAAGATGATCATTGGTGGTGGTTCTGCATACTCTCGTGAATGGGACTACAAACGTATGCGCGAAATAGCAGACAAAGTAGGTGCCATCCTGATGATAGACATGGCTCACCCTGCGGGACTGATTGCTGCTGGATTGCTGGACAACCCTGTGAAATATGCTCACATCGTTACTTCTACTACACATAAGACTCTTCGCGGTCCTCGCGGCGGTGTTATCATGATGGGTAAAGACTTCCCTAACCCATGGGGCAAGAAGACTCCGAAGGGTGAAATCAAGATGATGTCACAGTTGCTGGATTCTGCGGTATTCCCGGGCATTCAAGGTGGTCCGCTGGAACACGTGATTGCTGCAAAGGCTGTTGCATTCGGCGAATGCTTGCAACCGGAATATAAAGAATATCAGAAACAAGTGCAGAAGAATGCTGCCGTATTGGCACAGGCCTTGGTAGATCGTGGTTTCACTATCGTTTCAGGCGGTACGGACAATCACTCTATGCTGGTAGACCTTCGCAGCAAGTATCCTGAATTGACGGGTAAGGTGGCTGAAAAGGCGCTGGTTTCTGCTGATATTACAGTAAACAAGAACATGGTTCCGTTTGACAGCCGTTCTGCATTCCAGACTTCCGGCATTCGTCTGGGTACTCCTGCTATCACTACCCGTGGTGCAAAAGAAGACCTGATGTTGGAAATTGCTGAAATGATTGAAACGGTGTTGTCTAATGTGGATAATGAAGAAGTGATAGCACAGGTTCGTGCACGCGTCAATGAGACGATGAAGAAATATCCTATTTTTGCTTACTAAATAGGTTTACTGTAGGGGCAGACCCATGTGTCTGCCCGAAAACGGTTCACTTTATACTTTCGGGCGGACACACGGGCCCGCCCCTACGGTGGATAAGGCGTGTATCCATAAAAAAGGAGATGAAACGTGATCTCCATAAAAATAAGGCGTAAAGAGTACTCTTTGCGCCTTATTTTTATACCTTTGCACACAATTTATCCATAAACGAAAGCATGAAAGGAACAAAAAATCTGACCCAAGGCCCTATTTTGAGGCAACTGTTCACCTTGGCAATTCCCATCATGGCCACCTCATTCATCCAAATGGCCTATAGCCTGACGGACATGGCATGGGTAGGCAGGCTGGGAAGCGAAGCCATTGCCGCCGTAGGCTCTGTCGGCATCCTTACGTGGATGTCCACTTCTATTTCCCTGCTGAACAAAGTAGGATCGGAAGTCAGCGTGGGCCAAGCCATCGGAGCACAGGACGAGCAGGCTGCACGTGCCTTTGCGTCACACAATCTTACCTTGTCCCTGCTTATTTCACTCGCTTGGGGAGCACTCCTGTTTATCTTTGCCACCCCTATTATCGACATATACAAACTGGAACCACATATAGCCGGCAATGCCATAGAATATCTACGCATCATTGCCACCGCTTTTCCATTTGTCTTCCTGTCTGCCGCCTTCACCGGCATATTCAATGCTGCCGGTAGGAGTAAAATACCTTTCACCATAAACGGTATCGGACTGATTACGAATATGATACTAGACCCTCTCTTTATCTTTGGTCTAGGTTGGGGAACCATGGGAGCCGCCCTTGCCACCTGGCTGGCAGAAGCTACCGTCTGCTTCCTGTTTGTGTATCAACTGAAAAAGAAAAAGATTCTATGGGATCATTTCACCTTCTTCACCCGGCTAAAGAAACTCTACACCCGCCGCATCCTGAAAATAGGTTTGCCTGTGGCAGCACTAAATACGCTGTTCGCCTTTGTTAATATGTTTCTAGGCAGGACAGCTACCGCCCAAGGCGGCCACCTGGGACTGATGGCACTCACCACCGGAGGACAGATTGAGGCCATAACCTGGAACACTTCGCAAGGTTTTTCCACCGCCCTCAGCGCCTTTGTGGCACAAAACTATGCTGCCCGGCAAATAGCCCGTGTATTGAAAGCCTATCGCACTACCCTGTGGATGACATTTGTCTTCGGTTCTTTCTGTACTTTTCTTTTTATTTGCTATGGTAACGAAATATTTTCTATCTTTGTCCCCGAAAGGGCAGCTTACGAAGCCGGCGGTGTATTTCTGCGCATAGATGGTTATTCACAATTATTCATGATGCTGGAGATCACCATACAAGGCGTGTTTTATGGAATGGGGCGCACCATGCCTCCCGCCGTGATAAGTGTTACCTGCAATTATCTGCGCATCCCTATGGCACTGCTATTCGTATCCTGGGGATGGGGATTGCCCGGCATCTGGTGGAGCATAAGCATTACCAGCATCATGAAAGGAATCATCTGTCTGGTTTGGTTTATGGTCATTAAAAAGAAAGCGTTAAAATATCCGGCTTTTTAGCGAACATTTTTTTGCATGAAGCCATTATATTAATAAAACAAAATGAGATTATGAGAAAGAGTAAAATTACAGTTTTATTGCTGAGCGCAACTTTGTTGCTCAGTGGATGTGGAAACATGAATAATACTACCAAAGGCGGCTTGATAGGCGGTGGCGGTGGTGCAGCTCTGGGAGCAATTATCGGCGGTATAGCCGGACATGGAAAAGGTGCGGCAATCGGTGCGGCAGTAGGTGCTGCGGTAGGTACGGGTGCCGGTGTGCTAATCGGCAAGAAAATGGATAAAGCGGCTGCCGAAGCTGCTCAGATTCAAGGTGCACAGGTGGAACAGGTAACGGACAATAACGGCTTACAGGCTGTAAAAGTTACTTTTGATTCAGGTATCCTTTTCAATACAGGAAATGCGGCATTGAGTCCTTCTGCCAAATCTGCATTGAGCAAATTTGCCAACAATGTGTTGAATCAGAACAGAGACATGGACGTGTCTATCTATGGCTATACGGATAATCAGGGCTGGAAGAACAGTACTGCCGAACAAAGTATACAGAAGAATATCAATCTGTCTCAGGAACGTGCTCAGAGCGTAGCAAGTTACTTGTTGAGTTGTGGTGTGAACACTGCCCAAATCAAATCGGTAGATGGTATGGGTCAGGCTGATCCGGTGGCTAATAATGATACAGCCGAAGGACGTCAGCAGAACCGTCGCGTAGAAGTTTATATGTATGCCAGCCAGCAGATGATTCAGCAGGCTGAAGCAGGTACGTTGAAATAAGACGCATTCGGGCGGGTTTGGAACCCGCCCCTACGGCAAAAATGAAATGACCCGCACTCCGGTGTGGGCTTTTTTATTTTTAGAATAATCATAAAGGGGTTGCGGGTCCAGAATTACTTTCTTCATGACAGATGAAGCATGAAGCAAATGAAGTTTCTCTCCTACCCAGCAGGCAAAGCCTGTATGCACCACATCCAGTCCCTTTATATTGGTGGTTATTGCCAGAATATCGCCATTCCTTATATTCATTTTATAATAAGGATAATTCAGTTGTTCCTTGGGGAAGTAGAATACGGAAACATTCTTCCATTCTCTTTCCCGATGGGCTATTTGTGCTGTCAAGGCCGGATTATCTTTTAACTGTTTGTAACTTTCGGGATGCGTGGACATAAAGTCCAGTTGCAACACTTGTGTGGAAGAACTCATTTCTCCCGTCCGTTCCTTCACAATGCCTTTCTGCTCATTATCCTTTATCCAATCACTGAAATAATGCAGACGGGAAGCATATCCGTCCGGTTTTCCTCCCCGATAACGTATTTGCTGCAATGCCTGCTTAAAGCTATCAAAACTTCTGCTCCCCTTCTTATCAGCCATAGCCAGTGCAAGGACGGTTTCTACAAAAGTAGTACAATCCGCCTTGTCTAAATGGACAATCAGCGTTTCTTCTGCTCCCTCATCCAGTGTTCCGGCTACGTAAGGAATACCTGTTAACTGCTTGGCAAAAAATAAAATGCGATTGCTATCAGCAGGTAGAACAGCGGCATCCCGAAGCAGTTTCTCCACTTTTATGCTGTCATTTCCGGTAGATGCGGATGTTATCATCGGCATGGCTATAAAGAGCATTCCGAGCATGAAGGAATGGTAATATTTCATGGTTCTTGCAATTATGATATTGATCTCCACAAAGATAGTATTTTTATGCGTATTTCGCGCAGTAAGCTCTTCTATGAAATTGATTATTAAAAAAGCCCACCTAAATAAATTAGGCGGGCTTCCTTATATCATCTATTTATATAACTCTTATTTCGCTACTTTTTCCAGCTTCTTCATAATAGAGAAGATGAACAATGCAGAAAGCAAGCAGCATACGATCAATACACTCCATACCATCCACAACTGCATATCGCCCCACAAGTAACCGATGATAGCCACCAGATAGTTACCAATAGCGGTAGCCACGAACCAAAGTCCCATCATAGCACCCTTATACTTGGGAGGAGCAACCTTGGAAACAAATGAGATACCCATAGGCGACAGGAACAATTCGGCAAATGTCAATACCAGATAAGTAGAGATCAACCAGTTAGGAGAAACCAATGCACTTGCAGCAATACCGTTGGCATCTACTTCGGCAGGAGTAGGCAGACCAAATGAACCGAATGCCAACAACATGAAACCGACTGCCGCAATGACCATACCAATACCAATCTTACGCGGTGCAGAAGGCTCTTTGCCTTTCTTTGCCAACGAGCCGAACACTGCCAATGATACCGGAGTCAAAGCCACTACAAAGAACGGGTTAAACTGTTGGAAGATTTGGGGAAGAATAGGTAATGTGGGATCCATTGTACCATAATTAACACCCAGAACAACAAGAGCCAAGGTAGCAACAACACCCGAAATGAGCTTACCCTTACCGGTCTTGGACTGGAACAATGAGAAACCTGCATAAACAGTAATAATAAGGAGTGCCAGATTCCATACGCTGAAACCAAGACGATCCAGTCCGGTAACTTCGTGTGCCGTATAGTCACGGGCAAAGAAGGTCATTGTCAAACCATTCTGGTGGAATGCCATCCAGAAGAAAATAACAACTGCAAACACCAGCAACAGAGCTGTGATACGTTCTCTGGTCTGTGCGGGAGTTAATTCTTCCTCGTGTACATTAGCCGGTTTAGCTTGCTTAGAGTTGTAATCGGCATGCTTGAATGTAGAACGGAAAACAACGTAGATAATCATGGAAAGAATCAATGAGATGCAGGCAACACCGAAACCATAATTGTATGCTTCGGACAGCTTATCAATGTAAGTAGTACAGAAATCGGCTGTACTTCCTGCAAAATTCTGTGCACTCTGCATAGCGGTCAATGTAGCTTCACCCTCGGCAGTGATAGTACCGTCCAGGAACTGGTGAGCCAAAGAAGGAATCTGAGGCACATAGCTGAAACCTGCCTTACCCAATACATAGTTGGTCATGGCAGTAGCAGCCGTAGGAGCAAACAGGGCACCAATGTTGATAGCCATATAGAACAAACTAAAAGCAGTATCACGCTTGGCACTATACTCCGGAGCGTCATACAGATTACCTACCAATACTTGCAGGTTTCCTTTGAAAAGTCCCGTACCCAAAGCAATAAGGGCAAGAGCACCGAACATAGAGTACAACCCTACATTAGTTGCCATCGGGATAGCCAGCAATACATAACCGGCAAACATGATAACGATACCGGTGGTAACCATCTTACCATAACCGAATTTATCTGCCAAGATACCCCCAATGAGCGGCATGAAATACACTCCAGCCAAGAAGCTGGCAAAGATCGTTGATGTGGTAGCGGCAGTAAAGCCGAATTTCGCTTGCAAGAAAAGAGTGAAAATAGCAAGCATGGTGTAATAACCAAAGCGCTCACCAGTATTGGCGAGGGCTAACGCGTATAAGCCTTTAGGCTGTCCTTCAAACATAATTGATAAAGATTTAATTATTTATAGTTAGCATAAGTTTTTTTGCAAAGATATAACTTTTAGTCAATCTGAAAAAAAAAGAACCACAAATGTGGTTCTTTTTATCATATTTATTCGATGAAAAGGGAGCAAATCTCTGCTTTCGTCTCTTTTACCAGGTCGTGGGGGGAGATTTTGATCTGTAGTCCGCGGATGCCTGCACTGATATAGATGAAGGGGAAGGCGGTGCAGGTATCATGTATATAGGTAGGGAAATGCTTTTTCATACCGATGGGGGAACATCCGCCCCGGATGTAGCCGGTCAATGGAAGGAGTTCCTTCATGGGAATGAGATCGCATTTCTTGTTGCCGGAGACTTTGGCAGCCATTTTGAGGTCTACTTCATGTTCACCGGGAATGACGCAGACAAAGTAGCCGGATTTATCACCGTGAAGAACCAAGGTTTTGAATACTTGGTCTATGTTCTCGCCCAGGCTGGCAGCTACGTGAATGGCGCTAAGGTCGTTCTCATCGACTTCGTAAGGGATGAGTTCGTAGGGGATTTTGGCCTTATCAAGTAGGCGGGCGACGTTGGTTTTAGGGACTTTTTCTTTCATATCATAATCATGTTTCCATTCATTGTAGGGGCAGACCCATGTGTCTGCCCGATTACATAAAATTTGTGACAATGTTATCGGGCGGACACATGGGTCCGCCCCTACAGTGAATGTTAGTTCAATTCTTCTTTTATAAATTGGGGGGTGTAGCCTTTTTTGCTTTTGGCTACTTCTTCGGGCGTTCCGGTGGCTAATACTTGTCCACCGCCACGACCGCCTTCGGGACCCATATCTATAATATAATCTGCTAATTTGATCACATCCAGGTTATGCTCGATGACGATTACCGTATTCCCTTTCTCCACCAGCTTATTCAGCACATTCATCAATACGCGGATATCCTCAAAGTGAAGCCCTGTAGTCGGTTCATCCAAGATATACAAAGTTTTACCGGTATCCCGCTTAGCCAGTTCCGTGCCCAGCTTCACGCGTTGGCTCTCCCCTCCCGACAAAGTAGTAGAAGGTTGCCCCAACTTGATATATCCCAAGCCTACTTCCTGCAACACCTTAATCTTATTCAAGATCTGCGGAACATTCTCAAAGAACTCTACCGCACGGTTGATAGTCATATCCAGCACATCGGCAATGGACTTACCTTTGTAACGCACTTCCAACGTCTCCCGGTTGTAACGCTTGCCGTGACACACTTCGCAAGGCACCAACACATCGGGCAGGAAGTTCATTTCAATGGTCTTGTATCCGTTACCTCCACAGGTTTCGCAACGTCCTCCGGTTACATTGAACGAAAAACGTCCCGGTTTGTAACCGCGAATCTTGGCTTCGGGCAAACCCACAAACAAGTTGCGGATATCCGAGAAAACCCCGGTGTAAGTGGCAGGATTGGAACGCGGCGTTCTGCCTAGCGGAGACTGGTCTACATTCACCACCTTATCTATATTATCCAGTCCTTCTATGCTGTCATAAGCCAAAGGATCTTGCAGGGAACGATAGAAGTGCTGTGACAAGATGGGTTGCAAAGTATCATTAATCAAAGTGGATTTTCCACTACCCGATACACCCGTGACACAAATGAGTTTTCCTAGCGGGAACTCCACATCCACGTTCTTCAAATTATTCCCTTTCGCCCCTTTCAGCCACAAGGATTTTCCATTGCCCGGCCTACGTTTGGCGGGAACTTCTATATTCATCTTCCCGTTTAAATAACTGGAAGTAAGTGTTTCTGTTTGAAGCATTTCCGAGGGTGTACCTTGGAACACCACTTCACCTCCCAAGCGTCCGGCTTTCGGTCCCATATCTACTACATAGTCCGATGCCAGCATCATGTCTTTATCATGTTCCACCACGATTACCGAGTTACCTGTATCCCGCAATTTCTTCAAGGAATTGATAAGGCGGAGGTTATCGCGCTGGTGCAACCCTATACTGGGCTCATCCAGAATATAGAGTACGTTTACTAATTGCGAACCGATCTGGGTTGCCAGGCGGATACGCTGGCTCTCTCCACCCGAAAGGGATACCGAAGTGCGGTTCAGGGAAAGATAATCCAGCCCCACATCCACCAGGAATTTCAAACGGGTGCGGATTTCTTTCAATATCTCGGCAGCAATCTTGCGCTGTTTGTCCTCCAGGAACGGATCTACATTCTGCAACCAGTCATATAATTCATTGATGTCCATACTGGCAAGTTCGTAGATATTCTTGTCATGGATGCGGAAATGCAAAGCCTCTTTGTTCAGTCGTGCCCCCTTGCATTCGGGACAAACATCGGTCTTGGCAAACTGTTCCGCCCACTTCTGTGCCGTGGTGGAAGCGTCCTTTTCCTGCATCATCTGGATGTATTTCACGATCCCCTCATAGGTCACAAAGTAATCGGAAGTCGTATGGATCAGGCTGCTCTTTATCTTGATGCGCTCGTCCGACCCATAGAGGATTTCATCTATCACATCGTCCGTCATGTCCTTAACCGGGGTCTTGATCTTAAAATCGTATTTCTCCAGCAAGGCTTCTATCTGCCAGAAGATCATGGCATTCTTATATTTACCCAGTGGAGCGATGGCGCCTTCGTAGATAGACAGTTCGCGGTCGGGAATCACTTTGTCCACATCAATCAGGTTCACGTATCCCAGACCTTTGCATCGGGGGCAAGCCCCCTGCGGGGAATTGAACGAGAAATTGTGCGGAGCAGGCTCTTTATAAGATAATCCGGTAACGGGACACATCAGGCGCTTGCTATAGTGACGGACAGCTTCGGTCTGTGCATCATAAATCATAATCAGCCCGTCGCCCTGCTGCATAGCGGTGGCAACGCTCTGTTTCAGGCGTTTATCATCTTTTTCCGTTACTACCAGTTTGTCTATCACTACCTCTATGTCGTGATTCTTGTAACGATCCAGCTTCATGCCGTGCACTATCTCGCGCACCTCACCATCTACACGCACATACAGATAACCTTTCTTGCGCACTTGCTCAAAAAGCTCCTTGTAGTGTCCCTTACGGGTACGCACCAACGGGGCAAGCATGAAAATCTTCTTCCCCTGGTAATCCCGGTGAATAAGGTCGATAACCTGTTCTTCGGTGTATTTCACCATCTTCTCTCCCGAAAGATAAGAATAAGCGATACCGGCACGGGCGTAAAGCAGACGGAGATAATCGTATATCTCGGTCGTAGTGCCCACCGTGGAACGGGGATTCTTGTTCGTAGTCTTCTGTTCGATGGAGATTACCGGGCTCAGTCCTGTAATCTTATCCACATCGGGCCGTTCCATACCTCCCAGGAAATTGCGGGCATAGGCAGAAAAGGTTTCTATATACCTGCGCTGCCCCTCGGCAAAGATGGTATCGAATGCCAATGATGATTTACCGCTTCCGCTAAGGCCGGTAATCACGGTCAAGCTGTTTCGTGGAATTTCTACATCTATATCTTTCAAGTTGTGCACACGGGCACCATATACATTAATCAGTTCTTTTTCTTCTACCATAATTATTCTTACTCTGCGTAATCTTTGCAAAATTAATGCATCCGGACGAAATATTTAATTAAAAAGCCTAATATTATTTTCTATTCTTTCTATATAATGTGAATAAAGCAGTTTTTTTTGTACTTTTGCCACTCAGTTTAATCAACACACTGCAAATGAAATTTATTCGAACATTATACCTTATCGCAGCTTTGACTGCAACGGGCAGCGGAATGATGGCTCAAACACAGTCGTCCGGTTACTTTCTGCACACCATTACCAAAGGGCAGAGTTTATATTCTATCGCCAGCATGTACAACGTGTCTACCGGAGAGATTATCAAAATGAATCCGGGCAGCGAGGAGAAGATCAAAGCAGGCGAAACATTGAAAATTCCACAAAAAGGCGTGGGGACGGAGCAGCAGATGTTCCATACCATCCAGTCCGGCGAAACACTTTACAAGCTGACGCAACGCTATGGAGTAAGTGCGCAACGCATCTGCCAGGCAAATCCGGGACTGAGTGCGGAAAACTTCCGTATAGGACAAGTGATTGTGATTCCCGCCAAGGCAGAAGTCAACCCGGAAGCAGTGCTGAACAAAGAAACGAATGCCGGAGTAAGCACGGCTCCCTCTACCCCACTGAAACCCAAATGCAGGGATATGCACAAAGTGGAACGCAAAGAAACCATTTTCAGCATCAGCCGCCTGTATGGCATTACGGAAGCGGAACTGATAGCCGCCAATCCCGAACTGCGCACGGAGAAGTTGAAAAAGGGTAAATTCCTTTGCATCCCCTATGCCAAAGGCACTCAGAACCAGACTCAGACCAATACGCCAACAGTAATTCCCACGGACGACCAACTGTTTGACGAAAGCAAAAAGAATATAGAAAAGATTTCTACCATAAAAGCCGCCGTCATGCTTCCCTTTATGACCGATGGCAGCGGTAACCGCGACGAGCAGGCACGCATGGTGGAATATTATGAAGGTTTCCTGATGGCAGTAGACAGCCTGAAAGGAAAAGGCGTTTCCATAGACCTGTATTCTTATGACACCCGCAACAATGCTTCTTCCATCAAGACGATTTTGGGAAAAAGCGAACTGAAGGACATGGATATTATCTTCGGCCCGGCATATCCCGACCATGTGAAAACGGTGGCGGACTTTGCCAAGAAGAATAACATCCGCCTGGTTATCCCATTTACATCTAAAGGTAATGAGGTATTCAGTAATCCGGCTATTTACCAGATAAATACTCCGCAATCTTATTTATACTCTGAGGTATATGAGCACTTTACCCGCAAATTTACCACAGCCAACGTCATTTTCCTGGACGCTGAGGATGGCGATAAGGATAAAGCGGACTTTGTAAAAGGACTGAAAGAGGAACTGAAAAACAAACGCATTCCCTTTACCGAACTGAAGGGGGACAATATTACCCCGGAAACTTTGAAGGGTGCCATGAATCACATCATGGATAATGTGTTTATCCCTACATCGGGCACTAATGTGGCGTTAATCAAGCTGTTGCCGCAACTGATCGTCACCCTGCGCGATAATCCCGATTACCGTATGCAGCTATTCGGCTATCCGGAATGGCAGACTTACACCAATGACCATCTGGCAAGTTTCTATGAGCTGGATACTTATTTCTATTCTTCTTTCTATACTAATAATTTGTTTCCGGCAGCCGTGCAATTCTCATCAGCCTACCGCAAATGGTATAGCAAGGATATGATGAATGCTTTCCCCAAATATGGCATGCTGGGCTTTGATACCGGTTACTTCTTCCTGAAAGGGCTGTCTCAATATGGCAATAACCTGGAAGACAAATTAGGCAAAGTAGCCGTCACTCCTATTCAAACCGGATTCAAGTTTGAACGTGTGAACAACTGGGGTGGATTTATTAATCGCAAAGTATTCTTTGTCCACTTTACCAAGGACTTTGAATTGATTAAACTTGATTTTGAATAATGAAGAAGTATAAGAACTTTGGACTGTTGGCACTGGCATTGCTGTTTGCATTGCCGGCTGCAGCACAGTTGGGTGAGGAACGTCATAATTTTGCTGTGGGTATCAATGGCGGTATCAATATGAGCACCGTCAGCTTTAACCCGAAGATCAAACAAAATTCACTGAATACTCCTTCCATGGGAGTTACCTTGAGATATATGTCCGAGAAGTACTTCAAGATGCTGTGTGGACTGCAAATGGAAGTGAATTACTCACAACGCGGATGGGACGAGAAGATAGAGGATGAATCAGGCAATTCTTACAGCCGCACCATGAATTATCTGGAGATTCCTTTCATGGCGCATTTGGCATTCGGAAAGGATGCACTAAACCGGGGTGTGAAGATCTTTTTTAATGCAGGTCCGCAAATAGGTTTGTTCCTTAGTGATAAAGAGAAAATGAATTGGAATTCTTCCAGCCATCCCGAACAGCATGGAAAGGCGGTAGAGAGTAAATTCGATTATGGTATTACTGCCGGTGCAGGCTTGGAGGTAAGTACAGGCATCGGGCATTTCCTGCTGGAAGGACGCTACTACATGGGATTATCCGACTTCTATAAGAATTCCAAGAAAGATTACTTCGAAAAATCGGCGCATTCGTTTATAGGGGTGCGGTTGAGTTATTTGATTGATATTACGAAATAATATAAAAATAGCCTGCTTCAATATGGAGCAGGCTATTTTTATTTATAGGGTTTATTTATTACCACCATTTCACTTTGGGATCACGCGTTTCTACCCAAGTTTTAAATCCGGAATATGCTTCATCTATTCGCTTGCCTTCCTGCGTCAAATTTAAATCTAACATGGATTGGTCTGCACGGGCATCCATATGGATAGCAAAAGGAAAACCGTCTTCACAAATAAAGAATGTTGTTCTTCCATCCGAAATATCAGCCTCTTGCGGAAACATATTATTAGCATTGCTAGTAGTAGGCTGATTAGGAAGATGCACTTCAGTACTTCCCAATCTAATAAAAGGATTATAAGGGGGAGTCACTCCATAAGGATAAGGATTCTTAAACACTATTGAAACAGCAAATGTCTTTGACTGAATCTTATCCGCATTAGCAGGCATATCATTTGGCGACATACCCGAAATTCCCAATTCCTTCTTTGCGTCATCAAATACATTAATAACATTATCATTTGAAGTAGATGATGCTCCGGTTACATCTACCAAATCTAAATTAAAAGGAAGTTGATATGAGAAACCATTTTTATAATCGGCACCACTCCATACCAATGTTATATTATCAACGATATTCAAAACTGCATTTTTGTCGTTGTAAATAACATCTGATTTATATTTAATAACAACATCATTCATATCATAATCACCTTGTTTAGGCCAATTATCTTCAAAGCCTAATAAACCTACATAAGTTTGAGTTGCTGTTCTGTCATCACTAATGTCTGGAGCATCAGGGACTTCAATGGCTTTTATAGGATTGGAAGATATTATAAAAGAGACATCATTATAATCAGGATCAGCATTACTCCAATTATCCCAATCTTCCATAGTAATAATATTATATTTCCTCCCTGTGGTAGTAGTCGCTGCAAAAAGAGCAGTATGTGCCTTAGCCTTTTTATCTTCATTTAATCCTTTTGTTGAATAAAAGACTTCTTGCTTAAAAGTTTTACCATTATTACCACCACTAAAACCATTATTCCATATAAGAAAACCAATCCTCGTTCCCGCAGGGAATCCATCTTCTACATTAGCTTGAAGTATACCATTCTCATCAATATATTTTAGATATGTTCCAACTCCAGCTGACAATACACTGGTGTTTGCATTAGGAAAAATCACACATGCATACTTAGTTGCTTTCTCAATATCAGCAATAGTAGCACCATCTTTATAACAATAATAAGCAAAAACACTATGTGCAGCCGTGGTACCTCCTAAATAATTCAACCACACTTTTGCATTCTCTTTTACGAGAACTTCCTTTTCAATTTCACGAACAACATAGGGAGAAGAATTGTTCTTTTTATTCTCTGGAAATAATTTAGTAATATACTTCGTCAATTCACCAACAGCATCTATTCTCAAAGTTCCATCCAAATAATTAGGATATCCTTTCGTATTCCATCCCCCTAAAGTATTAGGAATATGGTCTTCAATTTTACGACTTTCATTTCCACTTACCCTAGAACGCACCAAAGCACTCACATCTATTTCATTATCAAATGATATAGTTGCATTGATAGCTTTGTTCACGACATCTGTTTTATAAAGTTTGGGTACTCCAAAGTCCGGAGAGTAGATATAGACCTCAGAAACAGAAGCAGGAATGGTTACAGTGCGGCTATATGTTCCTGCGCCATCCACAAATCCACCAGCTATAGCAATAAGATCTTCCCGTTTACTTACCTGGCTTCCCTCCTCCTGAAAGATCAGTGGATTTTCTGCATATACTTCAAAATAAGCCTTGGGATAGTCTTCGCCATAATTCACATTGAGCTGTACAGTTTGAGTAGTAGAGAAGTCAAAATAGTTATCTAAAGTGACTTTACCGTTGTCCTTTCCGTCATCTTTTCCAGAATCCGGTTCATAAAGTTCCTTTTTCATGCACCCTGTAAGGGCTAAAGCAAGGATTCCTACCGCCATAAAAGATTTTACAGCGATAGATGATGTTTTAAAATTCCCCTTCATTATATGTAGTAATTTAGTATATAAAAATAGATGAGACAAAGATAGGTATTAAATTTAATAAAAACACTTTCTTGATAATCTATTTTAAATAATAGAGGGAAAAGAAATAAAGAGAGAGGGGGGAAAGAAAAAGCGCTATCGTTTCACCGTATGGGCGGATTGAATCCGACCGAAAACGATTTACTTTATGCATTCGGTCGGATTCAATCCGCCCATACGGTAAACAACTGGAATAATGTGACCTATCTTAAACGATCATAAGCTTTTACTAAAACTTCATCCTTACCAATAGCGCGAATAGCCAACCAATTCAGAATGATGGCAACCACCGGCAGGCAGACTGTCCACGAAGCAGAATAAGTGTTATTCTCGCCTTTCAGCATAAAGATAAAAGTAATCAAGGTAGCATAATAGCCCACCAATAATATAGTGCTGAATATGGTCAGACGAATCTGCAACATGCGGTTCTTGAATAAGAAGATAGTAACCACAGCAAGCAAAGCCGCCACCGAAAGGATAGCGAAAAGCGCCCAAGGAGCATAATCCTTCACTCCATCCGGCGAAGTAATACTTAAATTGGTAAATTCAGAGACACTATAATCAGCCGCTATGTATGAACCCACAGGGGTGCACAGGCAAACCACAAGCAGGATGGTAACAACCAGTAAATAAACAGATTGAATGCGTTGTATCATAATAATATGTTTTTATGAATGGTAAACAAAAAAAGAAGAGGGTGTATCAAAACCCCCGAAGTAACTATCAAATTATTCACCGTAGGGGCGGATTGAATCCGCCCGATAACATTCACTGTATGCATTCGGGCGGATTCAATCCGCCCCTACAGCAAAATGATAGTATAGTTTTGACGCAGCCTCCTGTTTAGAGAGAAAAACGTTTTACTGCAATTTCTCTTTTTCTTTAGCAGGATTGCGATAATACACCTTACCTTCTTCGTACTCCTGAGCAGCAATCAATGTAGCTTTCGGAAGTTTCTCGTAGTAACGTGAAATCTCAATCTGTTCTCTATTTTCAAAGACTTCTTCCAGATTATCGTTGTATGAAGCGAATTCCTGCAATTTCTTTGAAAGATCATTCTTCATCTCAACACTGATCTGATTGGCACGTTTGCCAATGATAGCAACGGTTTCGTAGATGTTACCGGTGTCTTCACTCAGGTCCACCATGTTACGGGTAACGGTATTCGACGGAGCGTTTGTCTTTTTGTAATCCATAATTTCTTATTTAGTTTTATTCATTAATTTCTTTCACATATTTATTGGCATCCTTAAAGATGTTGTCCACTTCCTTGCCATACTTGCTATCGGGAAATTCATTCTTAAAGGAATAATATTCGTCTATCGTTTCGCGCATACGTTCCTCTTTCTTTTCCTCCACGCTCTCTCTTGCCATGTCATACTTGGCACGCAGCACCAGGATGGAAAGATCTTCGCGCATCTTTGTATAAGGATAATCCTTCAAAGCATTCTGCGCAGTAACGATGCAAGACAGGTAGTTGTTACCTGTGGTACTATAAGTACTGTTACCGGTATAGGAACCCAAATCATAATACAGCTTGGCAGCCATATAGTCCTTCATCACCAACTTATCCTGCAGGTCGAAAATCATCTGCTGCGCATCATCCCTACGGCTGCTGGTGGGGAAATACTCCATAAACATCTGTAGCTCTTGGATGGCTTTGTATGTACTCGACTGATCCAAGCGGGGTTCCGGAGTATCCAGGAACAATGCCTTGCCCGAGAAGAATCTGGCCTGCTCTGTATAAGTACCACGCGGATAAGTATTATAGTAAGTAGTAAAATAGTGCGATGCAGTGATAAAATCACCTTGATTATAGTAGGTCATCCCCAACATATAAAGTGATTCTTCAGCTTTGTCCGTTCCCTTCAGAATGGTAATCAACTCCTCCAGGATAGTGGCCGCCTTGGTGTTCTGCCCTTTGCCAAAGTAACTTTTGGCCGCTTCGTACTTATATTCGTAGTCCGTGCTTTTTAAAACTTTGTTATATTCTCCGCAAGACGTCAATACGGTCCCGGAGACAAGAGCTATAATGATATATTTTTTCATCTTATTCTAATAATTGCGCAAATTTACGCCTTTCCACCGAATAATGCAATAAATACATGTTTTTAAATGCTAAAAAGTCGACAAGCACCTATTTTTTGGAGATGAATACACGTTATATAAGGAAATAACTGTATTTTTACACCTCATAAAACTAAATGGATCATTATGGATTTTGAACTGATTTCCGAATATCAGCCCACCGGAGACCAACCCGAGGCTATTGCTCAACTCACCGAAGGGGTTCTGGAAGGAGTTCCTGCACAAACATTATTGGGAGTTACAGGTTCCGGCAAGACTTTTACAATTGCAAATGTGATTAAAAACATCAATAAGCCCACGCTGATATTAAGCCATAACAAGACGTTGGCGGCACAGCTCTATGGAGAGTTCAGAAGTTTCTTTCCCAATAATGCTGTGGAATACTACGTATCATACTATGATTACTACCAACCGGAAGCCTATCTGCCTTCCAGCGACACATATATAGAAAAAGACCTGGCTATCAATGAAGAAATTGACAAACTGAGGCTGGCAGCCACCTCCGCCCTGCTGACGGGGCGCAAGGATGTAGTGGTTATTTCATCGGTATCATGCATCTACGGTATGGGTAACCCGGCCGATTTCTACGAGAATGTAATCGAAATAAAGAAAGGCAAGTTACTGGATAGAAACGTATTCCTGCGCCGGCTGGTGGACAGCCTGTATATGCGCAATGACATAGAACTGAATCGCGGAAACTTCCGTGTGAAAGGCGACACGGTAGATGTTTCCCTTGCCTATACCGACCATATTCTGCGAGTCATGTTCTGGGATGATGAAATAGATGCGATAGAAGAAATAGATCCAATTTCGGGAGTACGCACCGCCTCATTTGATGAGTACAAGATTTATCCCGCCAACCTCTTTATGACTACCAAAGAGAGCCAGTTGCGGGCTATCCACCAGATAGAAGACGACCTGACGAAAGAAGTAGCCAAGTTTGAACAGGAAGGAAAGCCCTATGAAGCCAAACGCCTGTATGAGCGGGTGACATATGATATGGAGATGATCCGCGAACTGGGACACTGTTCGGGCATAGAGAATTATTCCCGCTACTTTGACGGGCGCAATGCCGGAACCCGCCCCTACTGCCTGCTGGACTTTTTCCCGGAAGATTTCCTGATCGTTATTGACGAAAGCCACGTCAGCGTGCCACAGATACGCGCCATGTACGGAGGCGACCGGGCACGTAAAATAAATCTGGTGGAATATGGTTTCCGCATGGAATCGGCCTTCGACAACCGCCCTCTTACCTTCGAGGAATTTAAAGGGATGGCAAAGCAAGTAATCTACGTCAGCGCCACCCCTTCCGATTATGAATTGACGGAAAGTGAAGGCGTGGTAGTGGAGCAGGTGATCCGCCCCACCGGCCTGCTTGATCCCATTATTGAGGTGCGTCCCAGCCTGAACCAGATAGACGACCTGATGGAAGAAATACAGCAACGCATCGAGAAAGAAGAACGTGTATTGGTAACAACACTGACCAAGCGCATGGCGGAAGAATTGACAGAATACCTGCTGCGAAACGATATACGCTGCAACTATATACATAGCGACGTGGATACACTGGAACGCGTTAAGATTATGGACGACCTGCGCCAAGGCATATATGATGTATTAATAGGCGTAAACCTGCTTCGCGAAGGTCTGGACTTGCCCGAAGTATCCCTGGTAGCCATTCTGGATGCAGACAAGGAGGGTTTCCTGCGCTCCCACCGGTCATTGACGCAGACCGCAGGACGTGCCGCGCGTAATATAAACGGCAAAGTAATCATGTATGCCGACCGCATGACGGACAGTATGCAAAAGACCATAGAGGAAACCAACCGTCGCCGCGAGAAACAGTTGGCTTACAACGAGGAACACGGCATTACCCCCAAACAGATACAGCGTGCACGCAACGCAAGCCTGCTGGGAGGCGGCAACGGAGAAGCTGACACCGAAACAAACAAAGGGCCTAAGGCATACATTGAACCTTCTTCTGCAACAATGGCAGCAGATCCGATTGTTCAATACATGACGAAACCGCAAATGGAAAAGACCATAGAGCGCACCCGCAAGCTGATGCAGGAAGCTGCCAAGAAGCTGGAATTTATAGAAGCGGCGCAATATAGGGATGAATTGCTGAAACTGGAAGATGTAATGAAGGAACGGTGGGGGTAACCTTAGAAACGAACCATCAGTTCCATCACAAACTTATCCTGTTCCGATTCCTTTGCCAATGACAGCTTGTCATAGAAATACTTTTCATAGTTCAAACGCAAATCAGCTTGAAACGCCTTGCCGAAACTCAACGTCACGCCACCGGTAATTCGCTGGCGGGAATAATCATTGATAATGAGTTTGCCATCTTCATTGGCTATACCGTTACTATGGTCGCCCATGCTGTCATAACGCCCCAGGAATGAAATCTTTTTAAACAACCCTTTCTTTAAAGGCAGATCATAGTTCACAAAACCATTGAAGGCACATACATCATCAAATGAATCCTTCGCATAAGTTTTATAAAGAAATTCCGCCTCTATATGCCAGTTATTAAATTCATAATACGTACCCACATCATACATATAGACACTCACTTTATCGGGATGAATCTTCTGGGTACTCAATGTCAGGTTATAACCCTCCCACGGCATCAGTTGAAGTTTTACCGAATAATTCAAAGTATTATGCCATTCCTTCTGATTGGTCAATCCGGAACCGTTAAACAACCCTCCTTCCAATTTCAGAGGCAAGCCTTTTTCCAGGCAAACAGCGCCCGTAGCACCTACATCGCGCACATTTCCCACCTGCTTGGCTATAAAGGAACGGTTGGCAAAATACTGCTGGTGCGGAGAACGATGCGCGTCAATGGTGAAGGGGACACGCATTTGCCCCATAGTGATGTTCCATGTGTCATTGGGAACAAAACGGGTGTAAGCATCCAGCATCTTTATACTTCCTTCATCCGACAAATCTATTTCGGCTTTATAGGCTATGACCGGCAATACCTTTCCATCCAGGCTGACACGTGCGTTGCGCACCTGGAAACGCTGCATTCCATTGGTGGTTTGAAGCTCATATTTACTGCGGATCGTTCCGTGTATTTCCGGCACATACTCTTTGGGAATAGTTAATTGCGCAGAAGCAGTCGTGAAACATAGGGCTGTTAAAACAGACGCTACAAGTATATTTCTCATCTTTATTCTATTAATGTGACTTTCTTTGTTTTACGGCTGCAAAGATATGGCGCGAGTATATCCTCCGTATTTCATTTATGTTACAAATATGTTTCACTATAAGAATTTACAGAATTTCTTCTTAGCCGTCCGACCCACGGCCAACAACTGAATAAAGCAGTAAGAAAAGCGGAAATAAAATTGTATATCTGCCCTTATTTTCGTATCTTCGTAGAGTAATAAACAGAGTAACAAAATGGAACAAAACAAGTTAGAAGAAGAAGTCTTTCCCATCCGCGTTTTCCCAAAGGCGGATCTGGCAGTATTGTATAGCCCGAACAGTGCAATAAGTACTGCCATGCGCAATTTATCGGACTGGATCCGTAAGAATCATGTTTTATGGCTTGCCTTGCAGGCTGTGGGTTACAACCGCTACCGCCGTTGCTATATGCCCCGGGAGGTAGCACTGATTGTGCAATACCTCGGCGCACCCGGATAACCCGTAATCATGGAAAATTATCAAAGGGGCTAATGCTAAATATGACACCGCGAAAAACTTTTTTCACGGTGTCATATCATTTTTTCGCGGTGTCAAAACGTCCGGCCCTCCCCTTTTTGCAGCAACCGCCTTCCCGCCAGTTGGCGACATAGCGACAAAGCGACACTTATACAATGGTAACATCTACCTTCTCATAACATCCGCGAGACAACTTATTGATTTTCATACCGGTTAGCTTATTCAGCAAGCGCTCTACAGCGCGTCTGCCAAAACCACGACTTGCACCGATAGTCACCGCTTCGGCATGCGTAAAGCGTTGCGGAAGTTCATCCAAAGGAAATACCTTATCATTCGGATTTTTCAATGCAGACAGCACCTCACTATTAAAGGAAGTAAACAGCAACCGGCAATGCTCATAGCAGCACAACACCATGCTGAGTGCGGCACGAAACACAGTCTCCGAACAATACATCTCCGACTGGCACGTCCCCTCCTCATACTGCGCCAACCGCGTGAGCACCATGGCCACGCGCATTACGCACACCCCATAACGGCGCACGGTGGCCTGCAATTCATCCCTGTCCTCCAAATAGGCATTGAGAGACAAACTTCCAAAGACTTGATTCAGCTCATGCCATTGCGCCTTACTGAAACGAAACAGTAACGGATGCTCCCGGCAAAAGCAAAAGAAGCGATACGACTTGTGTGAGAGGCGCTCAAATAAATCTTCCGTATCCTCGCCATCCCCACCCATGAGCTTCCACTCGTGCCCGGTGCGAAAAGTAAGAATCAGAATGCGGCTCTTGATGCCACTATCTGCCGCACCCAGCAGATTCTCCACCTGCGTGGTGGTACTGGTGAGCATCACCGCCAGGCGGGTAGAACGGCAACTCACCGGCTTCTTGCCATGCTTAAAGAAGGAGGACGAAACGGTTTCGTGCTCAAATGCCTTGCACAGAATGGTATCCAAGTGCCCATAATCCTGCTTGTTGGTGTTGTTCAATGTCTCCGCCTCGGTGTCAAAGATGATGCCGCCCAGTTCGGCATTGTCCCGCAGCTGCACTATGACGCGGCTGTTGCTGGTATTGGCAGGAATCACCAGCGAACGATAAGGGGGCTCTGCAGGCTTCTCCGGAAGCTCCGTTTTCTCTTTTGCCTTTTTGTTATGCAAGCGGCATTCGTTGTATTCCTCCAGCAGGCGTTCATATTTATCCTGCTGGGCATCGCTCTCCTTTTCTATAATGTCGTTGGTAACATCCAGCAGGTGGAGGGCAGCGGCGGCAGCACCCTTTCCGCTGGCAGGCGGGGCAATGATCCACGCATACAGGTGCGGAGAGTAACGCTTTCGTCCGTATTTAGCCCAGGTTTTGGGCATCAGGGCGCTGAATGCCACCAGGCAGGACAGGATGCGCCCGTCGCGCTCGCGAGGCAGCAAGTCGGGTTCCAGGCACTCGCACAGTATAGGGGGAATATTATCATACAATTCATCCGGAAACAAGGGGGTCCTCATGCGCAACTCCTCACCTTCCTTATACGCTTCCTTTTCGGCTTCGGGACTTGCCTGCGTTGTATAATGTCGCTTTGTCGCCATGTCGCCAACTACCGCTTCGGAAGTCTTACTCCCCAGGGCATTCATTTCATGGGCAACAGACTGATATGCAGACTGTAGATTCCTCTTTAGGTCGGAATCCTTGAAGTCTTCATTGCATATCTTTGACGCCAACACTGTGTATATGGCTTCAAAGTCACACCCTGCTTTTGCAGCCCGGCAACCCAGGGCATAAGAGCCGTTATTGCGGTTCCCTTCGCGCAGCGGGTGCAGTAAAAGATTCGCACTGACAAAAGCTTCCTCCCGTCCCAGGAATGATTCTTCGGGCTCTGTCCCTGTTTCCTTCCTCTGTGCCGCTACCGGTTCTGTGGACTCCTCCTTTTGGGGAGGCGCAGGGGGCAGCACAAAGCTGTCATACAAAGTGGCAATGTAGCCTTGCGGGTCATAACTCATCAGGCAAGTGCGGCTCAGGTCGCTGCCCGAGGTATCGAGTTTCATGCCGGTCAGTTCTTCGTAGTGCAGCCTCACCAGTTCGTAAGCCTCCTTGTGACGCTCTGCCGAATATTCCACATGGACTATCACCTTGAATCCGTCTTTGGGGCTTCGGAAGCTGGCCAGGGTGTGGGGGTCGGCGTTGCACACGGTGCGCAAGGTGTCTATGGCATGCAGCGCGTGGTCAAAGTCCAGGGTAATGAGGCCGGTGCCTTCCATCAGGTTCTTCACGCTGTGTCCGCCGTTGAACACGCCTGCTGAGGTGAAGGCAGGCAGGCGGCCTTTCAGTATGTTTGCCGCCTGCACATCGCCGTCTTCCATATAGTGGCGTATGGCGTTTACTTTATCCTTCAGTTCGCCGGTAATTATGCCTCTCAATATATTGATAAGGGGGACTTGGACGCATTTTACCGAGTTGTTTACTTCATACAGGGATACTTTAAATTCTTCAATAGGTTTCATTGTTCTATGTTTAATATTTATATTCTTAAAACTGAAGCAAAGGTAGTGGTTTACAAAAAGGAGACAGACAAAGAAATCTATTTTATAACTGGAATTAATTTATGATAAGCGCCTAATAATAAAGCGATAATGTTTTTACGAAACAGGAATTAGTGTATATCTTTATTTTTATAATATGAAACATTTTTTCCAATAATACAGATAGAGGTTCACCACAGGTTGCGCCTTCCGGGGAGGAGCCCGGGAGGCGGCATGTTTTTACTTGTACTTATACTTGTGTTTCACCATTCTCTGCAAGATAGCCTTTGATTCATCATCGGGTATGTCACTTACAAATGCCTTGTGAAACCATTCTACAAAGCCATAGGTCACAATGTCTTCCGTCCATTGGTTAAACTCACTGATATAGAGGTATATGTCTTCTACAAAAGCTATAAAACTTTTCTTTTTATCTTCCATTTGCCTACCTGCCAGCTCCAGGTGCAGGCGGTGGCGGCGAAAAAGGATTTTTACTTCTGATTCCAGGGTTACACTTTTGCTTAGCAAAAAATGCAGATCTTTTACTTCGCCGGGGGTCAATGGCGTCTTTTCTTTGACCAGTTGCTTCATGATGACAGTGGCTGCCTCTAAATGAAGCTCTAATTCGGACTTTTTACGTCTCATTTTTTAGTTAATTAGTTATTGTTATTATTCAAAAAAAGCTCCGGCACCGTGAGATGCCAGAGCGTAATTGCCTTTACATATACCATAGGGAAACTAAAATTTGTTATCACTTCCCCATAAGGGCGGAGTATTGGGGATAGTTACTTTAATTTTCAGCGCCTGCCAACCGCTGCAAGATGCGCTTCACCAGTTGCTGCATACGGAAAGGCTTTTCTATATATTCTTCTTGTGTCAGCATTCTGCCGCCGGGGGTAAAGAAGGGATATTCTCCCATATCTACCACATAGAGAATGGGGATGTGACGGGTTTCTTCCTGCTGCGCCAAGGCGGATGATACTTCAAAACCGCTCATTTCCGGCATATAGAGATCCAGCAGAATGAGGTCGGGATGTTCTCTCTCTGCCTGATGCAGGGCATCGCGCCCGTCGGTAGAGGTGAGCAGATGACAATGGGCTCGCTTTAGCAAGACTTTGAATAGCAGCATATCCGTGGGGATGCAGTTTGCTACCAAGATGGTGTATTTTGATAAAGCCATGTTTCTATTTCTTTTGTTTTATTATTATCGTTGTTGTTTAAATGCGGCAGGCAACACCGTATCGGGATCCCACCAACCTTCCGGTTTATTTTTATCCGCCAAGTACTGTTTTACAATCTTGTCTATATTCTCTATAAAATAAGTGGTTTTGTCACTAGTAGTATTAACAAGGGTGAGGTGATTTCCTTTGAATTTTAGGGTTATACCTTCTAATAATGTCGCTTTATTTATTTCTTCACTGGGCACATACCTCTTTAAGATTGCCAAAAAACTTTGATTGTAATCGTTTGCATTTGAACTTGTACTTCCTAAGCGATACCATTTATCGTTATAAAAATAGTACAATACAAGCATACTTGTTGAACCTGCAAAAGCATAATCCCCCGAAATAGCTACAGGAGGAGAACCAGCACCGGCTTTTACCGCATTCTCTATATTTTCTCCTGTTATGCCACTGGGTTCTCCTGTAGCATCATTATAGGTAATTTTATGGATTTTGATATCATTGTTGCCATCTGCTTGGGTTATTATTTTCTTTCCGTCAGTATAACCGCGCGTGTAGTTCGCGACAGTTCCAATAGATTTTTGATTAACCTTACCGTCCGTGTCTGTAGTAAGCTTATATAATGTAACACCTGTACAAAGGATATTGTTACCTCTATCATCTTTTCCTATATTCAATTTAAATCCGTCAAAAGTACTAGTTCCAGTTGATTTCCCAAGTCCTCCCTCCGAGGTTATCGGATAGATTTTGCAGCTTTTACTGTTACCATAACCTCCATAAACAATATAGTCTTCATTCAAAGTCAAAGCATAGCAGTGTGCATTATCCTTTTGTATTACATACCATCTTCCGGTATTTGCATCCTTTTTGCACAAATAGACGGAGTCAGTAGATTGTGAAACTGAGCCCGTATCCATAGTAATCCCTATGCCTGCCCAATTCTTATATATATCAATAGTACGTACTTTGTAACTACCGGTTACTCTTTTTATATAATCCACTCCCTCTATCTTTTCATATACATACAATGGTGCTCCCCATGATCCATATCCATTCTTTTCATAGACAGTAATCGTTTTATCTTTATTGGCAACGATTAAACGACCTTCCCAAAAAGAACTAACTTCCGTATTGGGAATAACGGTTATTGTAGGCTCAGCAACCTCTATTTCCACAACATTGACAGTTACAACTAGCGTTACCATTTTTCCGGCATCCAAAGCCAATTCTTTGTTTAGTGAACAAGTGTATTGCTTTCCGTTGCCCAAAGTTATGCTGATTTTATTATCCGTAGTCAAAGTCTGGGAAGGCACAAGGCAATTGGCTTCCAAGCCGGGCAACTCTCCTTCTGCAGTAGCATCAGTCCGGACAGTGTACATAGTAATATCACTCGTTCCATCGGTAGCTGTCAGCTGGTAATCACTATTGGTGTCCTTTCCCACCGTAGCCCCCACTTTCAGCGAACTCATTTTTACCACAGTTCCCTCTATATCTTCCGCCTTCAGACCGCCATCAGTGAAGCTGACAGACAGGCGGATGCGTGAAACCAAATGCTTAAATTCAAAATCAAGGTTATTGGCTGTACCCGCCGCCTTGATATGTGCTGCCATGTAGAGGGAAGACAAATAGTTGGCTTCCGCACTCTGGTCGCCTTCCACAGAAATACTGCTGTCATCGGCAGGCAAAGCCATTGTAGAAGTACCATCGGCAGAGGCAGGAAGTTTTCCATACCAAGCGTATATATCTACCTTGTTGCTCCCCGCCTTTATCAGGTTGCTCCATAAATCCTTGTTGTTATCACCCTCTGCCGCCGCAAATATTTTTCTATCTGCCGAGTAGGCATATTGATATTGATAAGAACTTCCACCGTACTGCCAGCCTATCCCAATAGGGTCTTTATCGGTAAAGGCGGTTTTCTGTCCGTCTATAGCCACTCGTGGGGAAGCGGATACAGAGCTGATACTGGCCGTTACCCGGTGGTAGGTATCGGCAGCAGGTGTAGGAAGTTCGTTTACATCTGTGCAAGAGGCTACCAGCATGGGAAGCCATAAAAAGTAGATTGCGTATTTTTTCATTTTATTTACCGGTTCTATAGTTAAAGAGGAAGACGCCGATGGTCTTTCCTTCTACTCCTTCTGTTGTTCCTTCTTTTTTCTCTGTCCATTGTGCCCAAGAAGGGGTTGCTGTTGTTATGTTATTATTCAAGTTTTGACAAAGACCTGCCCACTCTGTTATTTTAGTGCCTGGGGTTGTTGCTGTTATATTATTACCTACTATTTGCCCCTCAAAATAATAATCGTTGGCAAAGGTAGCACCTGCATCGTCACCTGTACCCACCAGCCATCCGGCGGAAACGGTGGAAGAAGTGTTTGCTGTATCGTCCCACTCTAAGTCGCTGATATTTGTATAGCAGTTGCTCACGCCTTTGTCTGCCTTGCCTGCCAGTCCTCCCATGTAGGCGGTAACCGTGGCAGTGGGAACCAACTGGATGGTAGCAGTAGCGCCAGTGATATTTGCCATATATGCGGCGCTGTTATAAATGCCTCCGGTGCAATGTCCCACCAATCCGCCTACATAATAGGTTTTGTTTGCCGTGCCGGGGGTGGAGGTAAGTGTACTACCTCCCACCTCTACAGTGCAGTTGGTGATGTCTCCCTCTGCTTTTCCTGCCAATGTGCCTACATAGGTGGCATTCCCGCTATTCACCGTGTTATAATTGTTTGTATCTACAAAGTATGGATACAGCACTCTGAGGTTGCTGATACTGCTTTTGGTATAGCCTATTATACCAACGTACTTGCTATCGGCAGAGAATGCCATTGCTCCGCCGGAGAGATCGAATGTGATGCGCCATCCTTGTCCGTCTATGGGGATGGTAAGCGGGTTGTTATCATTTCCTATGGGAGTCCAGGTTGCTTTTGCTTCCAGCTTTACTTTAAAAGATTGCGTTAGTTTGATGGTGAATACTTTTTTGCCGGTTGCATCTTTTTCATACCAGCCGTAGGGTTCGTAGGGAGTATAATCATCTGTTATACCATCCTCTTTTTTAGTAAGCCCGTTTGCATTCCACAGAGTGGCAAAAGCCATCAGTTCCTCCATGCTGCCTATTCCTATCTCTTTGGGGGTAACAGATGGGGTATCGTCCGGGGCTATTTCATTCCAGTTGGTACTAACGGTTTGCGACATACTGCCCAGCACATTGCCCAAGGTGAGGTTATAGGTGTAGCACATTCCTTTTTCCCACTGCACTTTGAAGGCTGTGGCGGTGGCGCTGTATTGGCGGTCGTAAGTAGTGTCGTCCCCTTTCTTTCCCAGGGTTACGGTGATTGTTATGTCGTTTCCGGGGGCGGTGGATAACGGGGCTACCAAGCCGCAGGCTACGATGCCATTGGGGGTGCTTACGGAGGTGCTTGCAGGGTCGCTGTATGCGGCTATAAGTTGGGTATCACTTTCTGTCTTTGGTTTAAAGGTTAGTTCATTGGTGGTGGATGTTAATACTAATGTTCCGTTGTTTATTTGCATTGTTCCTGCGGCTGTTCCGCCTGTTCCCTCTCCGGCTATAAGGAAAGGAGATCCGGAGGAAGATGATAGTTTGATGCTTTTTACGTAGTCGTTTTCGTTATCTACTACGCGGTTTGCATCGCATTTTATGGTAAAGACCACTTTTGCGAGGGCGTGGTGCATGTAGATGGTGGGGCTGGGATTGGGATTGTTTGCGGTGATGGTGGTGGCATCTCCTGTGGCATCGTTGGCAGAGCCGTAGAGATAGTCCATGGCGCCTGTGCATTTCAGTGTGCCAACTCCGGTAGTTGCTGTTTCGGTAGCTACGGTGAATGTTTGGTTGGCAGGGATATGGGTTACGGGGATGGTGTAATTGTTACTGCCATCGCTTACTTCTGTAACATCGGCATTGGGATGGAATGCCTGTATGGTGGCGGGGACATGGGTAAGGTATAGGGTAACAGGAGAAGAAGAATTACCGGGGATGCTTGTTCCTTCATAGCCTGTTCCATAGGTATTAAAGGTATATCGCGTTGTTGATGTTCCTTGATAAGCTGTATGGTTTTCTCCGGTAATGCAGACGCCTATTGCAGTGACGTCACCATTTTCTGTTTTTAATGGATTATTATTGGCACGCTGCAAGGAGATAGAGCCTTCCGGCTGAAAGCTAAGTGTAAGGGCACACCGATCTTCTACTTGCCCGGAAGTAGGAAGGCTATTGTCATTGCAGGCGGAAAGTGTCAGCAGACAAACTAAAAATGGGGTATATAGGGCTCGTTTCATTCTATTTCTTTGTTTTTAGGGGGAAAAATCATCCTAAAAAGGTTAATCCACTCTTTTGTAGGAAGTGGCAGTGGTATCTTTGTCCCCTCTTGAGAGGGGGTGGGGGGTGTGTGATATGCGGTAAGTGATGCATTTTGTTTGTTTATGTAATCTAACACACCCCCTACCCCCTCTCAAGAGGGGATGAAGATAGTTTTGACTTAGGGTGCTGGTACTACTGGGGTAAGGTCACCGCCATCAATGAGGGTACCGGTACTGTCCCACTCTGTAATACTAACGCTGGTTATGGTTAATTCCTTACCGCCTAGAGTAACTTTGTAGATATGGTTCTTACCGGCAGTCCATGAATAGTTATCTGTCGCATTCATTGCCGGAAGGTTCACAGCATAATCTTGACCGTCAATTCTAAATGTGGCTTTTATGTTATCAGCCGCTATCGCTGCATTGATAGGATAGACTAGGATGCTGAAAGCTGGGGAAGTTTCAGTAGCATCAGCAGGTGCTGCTTTTAGCGTATAATACTCTGCATTGCCTTCTTTTATAACACGGGTATAGGTAGCTGCTGCTGGGTTAGAAATTGTTATTTCTCCATTACCTAATTTCATTGTTGCTTTATCACTAGCACCCGGTTTAGCAAGTACTGTACTACTCACATTCCCTAATGTGATTTGAGTAAGATAACCGTTATTGTTATAAGTATCAGCCTTATAAACGCGGAAACTTACCATACTCATGGCGTGCTTCATGGGTATGGCAACCTCTGTAGATTGATTGTTTATACTCGATGAAAGTTTAGCATACATATAATCAATTTCCCCGGAACATGCATTAATAGCTGTAGTCGAACTATTTTCAATAGTAATCGTATTCGAGCCATCACTTACTCCTCCTTCAAATGTGCTAACCTCAATAGTAGATTGATCTGTTACTGCACTACTATAAGTAGCCGTTACAGTAGATGGATAATTGGCATAAATGGTAGCATCTTCACTGGAAAGATAAATCTTATCCTCACCACTACTCCATCCACTACCGCCATACGTATAAATAGCAAAATTATTACTAGTATTATTAGTCTTAGTACTATTAGCATACACAGCAATACTAGAATTTTCAGCAAAGCTCGTCCCTGTTATCGCCCCGGTAGCACTCACAGCACGCGCCTGAATAATAGAAGGCGCAATCTGTAGCTCCACCAATTTATCACTGTTTTCACCGGCAACTTCTTCCGTGTTGCTACATGCACTCATTACCAGCATACACATTGCCAGTAGTCCTGTTGTTTCAATTTGTTTTTTCATATTCGTTTTTTTAAAGATGTTATTATTCTATGGTCACATCTCCCGAAGGGTTTTCTACCCACTGAGAGATAGTCACTGTTATTTGTATTTCCTTTAGTGAAGGATCCGGAGGCGCCGGATCGTCCGAGCCACCGGGATCATCGGGATCTATTGGAGGATCGGGCACATCAGGAGTGTCAGGATTATCCGGTTCATCCGGCTCACCGGGTTCTATCTCGTCCGGCAACTTGATGGAGAGCTTATAGGATAGCCCTGCCCCACTCTGAATAGTGACAGCGAGATTGCGAAAAACAATGTCGTGACTGGCATCATCATCTTTTGCCAATATCAAGTCCATGGTCATTTCCGCACCGGGCTGCACCAGGATGTATCCCAGGGAAAGCTCACTGCCTGCCACTATGGGAAGCCCCGTGAAACCGGGAGCAGTATAGACCGCAATAGACAGGGGATCAGTGCCATAATCCATTGTGCCATGCAAAACATCCAGCGAGGCATGGGAGGCGGAACCGTTCAGTGACAAATACTTTAACCGGTAACTGCCTTGAAACTCCTCACCCGCCTCCAGCGACACATTGATTTGTGCCAGCAGGTGGCGGAAAGCTATTTTATTTTCCTGTTCACCAAAGGGAAGCTTTAATGATCCGCTTTGCATATCGGCATAGAGTATGTCTTCTTTCCCCGTCAGCGTATAGGATGCCCTGCCCCCGGACAGACCTGTGCGTGGATGGAATCCCCATAAATAGACCGAGGAGCTATCCGTGGGATAATAATGTATGGACGAAAGGTTTATTTGCTGCCCGGCAGCAGTGCCTTCCCATACCTCGTTTATGGCATCCCCGTTGTTGCCCATGGCTATGCTCACGGCAGTGCCATCAAATTCTGTGATGGCGGCACGACTGAGCAATGAGGCATATAGCTGAATAGGAACCAGTACGGGCTCCGGCGGTTCGGGATCGTCGGGGTTATCGGGATCCTCCGGCTTGTCCGGTTGATCGGGATTATCGGGCACGGGAGGCAGTGGCGGATCATCAGAACCGTGACTGCACCCCAGCAAAAGAAGGGACGACAACAGTAGACAAATTATAAATAACTTTCTTTTCATATAAAGTAATCTTCTATATGTTGCAAACAAAAAATGTTAGTAAGGACGTTTTTTTATTTTCCAACCTCTCCAGCCAAGGAATGCAGTGCGCAGCCTCCCCCTTTTGAAGGGGGCAAGGGGGATGTTCTCTATAGAATAATAATGCAAACTTGTTGTGGTTCTGCATCATGCGGTAGAGAACATCCCCCTTAAATCCCCCTTTTCAAGGGGGAAACCTGCGGGTGGATACCTTAACCGAATGGGTACGGAAATCCTATTTTGAGTGCAAAGATGAGCAGAAAGTATCACTATTGCAAATAAAATGCCAATTATTTATGAAAAGAATGAAAAAAAGTTAGTCTTTACGGGGAAAATGGGGGAATTTCAGGGGGAAGTATAGCAGGTGGTAGAGATGCCCGCTGCTATAGCTGCCATGAGCAATCATAGACGGGAAAGGTATAATTTGATGAATTATTGCGCTTATAGGTTTTATATCTGTAAGACTATAAGCGTTCTTATTTTCGTTTTCATAGTATTTGCCGCTAAGCAAAAGAAAAACAAAAGAAACAATTTTTGGGGAGAAGGGTTGAGAAAGAACAAGCAAGCCAAAACCATCAAGACTATAGAGTATGAAAACTGCTAAGCCCTACCTTTCAACTTTCTTCCTGTTTATTTTGTTCGTTCCACTAGAATAGAGTACTTTTGCCTTATCTCGTGGAGATGAATAAAAAATGGAAGCAATATGGAAAATGTAAAAGAAATCCCTTATGGCATCGCTAACTTTGTAGAAGTAGTAGAGCAGAATATGTATTATGTAGATAAAACGATGTATCTGCCTTTACTGGAAAAACAGCCTAGAAACCTGTTCTTTATCCGCCCTCGCCGTTTTGGAAAGAGTATATTTCTAAGTATGCTCAGAGCATATTATGACATCGCTCAAAAAGAAAAGTTCCAAAAGCGTTTCGGGGATTTGTGGATAGGCAGCCAGCCTACCCCACTGCAAGGAAAGTTTCAGATAGTTTATCTGGATTTCTCGCGAGTGGGAGGAATAGATAGAACACTGGCTCAAAATTTTGATGATTACTGCCGCGGAGCTTTGGATGATTTCGCTTCCATTTATGAATCTCATTATTATCCCGGTTTTCAGCAGGAAATGAAAGAACAATATGGCTCTACCAATAAGCTGAATTTTCTGGATAGAAAGGCACGCCAGTACGAAAACCGCCTTTACCTTATCATTGATGAATATGATAACTTTACCAACGTGGTTCTGAATGAGCAAGGCGATGATGTCTATCGCGCCCTGACCCATGCCAGCGGGTTCTATCGCGAGGTGTTCAAGAAGTTCAAAGGAATGTTTGAACGCATCTTTATGACCGGAGTAAGCCCTGTAACCTTGGATGACCTTACCAGCGGATTCAATATAGGCTGGAATATCAGTACCGACTTCCAATTCAATATGATGCTGGGATTCAGTGAGGTGGATGTACGCGCAATGATTCAATACTATAAGGATGCAGGGCAATTGCCGGCAGATGTGGATATAGAGGCAATGATCAGGGAAATGAAACCATGGTATGACAATTATTGTTTTGCTAAAGAAAGCCTGGAGCGTGATCCGAAAATGTTCAACTGTGACATGGTGCTTTATTACCTGCGCAATTACATGATCTTGGGCAAGTCCCCTGAACAGATGATAGACCCTAATACCCGCACGGATTATAATAAGATGAAGAAACTTATCCAGCTAGATAAACTGGACGGTGACCGCAAAGGAGTATTACGCAAAATAACTGAAGAAGGGCAGATCATTGCCAATCTAGTGACTACTTTTCCCTCAACAGAAATTACCAATCCGGAGATTTTCCCCAGCCTGCTTTTTTATTATGGTATGCTGACCATTACCGGCACACGTGGTGGACGCGTAATACTGAGCATCCCCAACAACAATGTGAGGAAGCAATATTATGAATTTCTGTTAGAGGAATATCAAGACAAACGATATATTAATCTAAATAGTTTAACAGACTTGTTTGATGGTATGGCCTATGACGGTCATTGGAAGGAAGTTCTGGAATTTATTGCTAATGCCTACAAGGAGAATTCTTCTGTGCGAAGCGCTATTGAAGGTGAACGTAATATCCAGGGATTCTTTACTGCTTATCTCAGTGTAAATGCTTACTATCTGATAGCCCCGGAAGTAGAGTTGAATCATGGTTACTGCGATTTGTTCCTGATGCCGGACTTGTTGAGATATGACGTGAAGCATAGCTATATATTGGAATTAAAATATCTCTCTGCTAAAGATCCGGAAACAAAAGCCGAAGCGCAATGGCAAGAAGCGGTGGAGCAGATAAAGAAATATGCAGCTGCACCAAAGGTCAACCAGTTAGTGCAAGACACAAAATTACATTGTATCGTGATGCAGTTTCGCGGTTGTGACCTGAAAAGGATGGAGGAAATCTATTAAGATAAAAATGTTTTTGGCGGATACATTATCCGCCAAAACTACTCCACAATACGAGCCGTCTCCACCTTCTCCAGCCGGGCACGGAGCTTTGCCATCATGGAACGGCGGATGCGAAGTTTCATGATACAATCCATATCATAGGATTGTTCCAGAATCATGGGTTCTTCTTCTTTCACGATGCGCATCACATCATTCATAAACGGATATTCAAAAGAGACCGTAATATCTTCATCTACCGTTTTTTCCATCACGGTGGCATGGGCTATGGACTCGGCAGCGGCAGCCTTATAGGCAACAATCAACCCACTGGTTCCCAACTTGATGCCTCCAAAGTAACGGACTACAATAATCAATATATCCGTCAATTCGTTTGAATTGATCTGCCCCAATATGGGCTTTCCTGCTGTGCCTGAGGGTTCTCCGTTATCATTTGCCCGGAAATCTTTCCGTTCATGTCCCAGCATATAGGCATAGCACACATGGCGGGCATCGTAATATTTCTTTTGATAAGTGTCCAGGTGCTGCTTTATTTCTTCAACGGTGCGCACAGGGATGGCAATGGCAATAAACTTGCTTCGCTTTTCCGTATAGATGCCTTCGGATATATCTGTAATGGTTTTGTAAACGTCTTCTTGTATCATAGGTGCAAAGATAATTATAAAATATATTTTGCAATCCATGCGCAAGCCTCAGCATCTGCCAACGCATGATGATGTTTTTTCAAATCGAAGCCGAAAAATTCGGCAACCGTATGCAGTTGATGGTTTCTCAATCCTTTCAGTTTGCGGGAAGCCTGATAGGTGCAATGAAATTCATAATCGGGATAATCCATGCAATAAGTCCGGAATACAGCTTTCAGGCAACTTTCATCAAAGGCTTTATTGTGGGCAACCAAGGGAAGCCCTTCTATCTTGGGAGCAACTTGCTTCCATACTTCGGAAAAGACAGGAGAGTTTGCCGTATCTTCCTGCGTAAGGCCATGTACACGGGTGTTCCAATATAAATAATAATCCGGTTCCGGATGAATAAGGCTATAAAAGCGGTCAATAATCTCGCCATCTTTTACAATGACGATTCCCACACTACACACACTGGTACGCTCATTATTCGCTGTTTCAAAGTCTATTGCTGCAAAATTATCCATACGTTCTTTCATTGTCAACGCAAAACAACGAAAAAGATTTGATAAAAAGAAATATAACCCTTGCTTTTTCTTGATACTATTCTGTATCTTTAGGGCGTAAACAGTGATATAGACCAATATCTGCAACATTCAGCACTTGTCGGGATGAAAAGATTAAACCATCTTTGCACTGTTTCTGTTTTTTAACTAGAACTAGATTAAATAGTAAAATGAAAAAGATAAAGTTTACCGCCCTGCTTATTGCAGCAAGTTTCCTTTGCACTGCTCTCCCTCTGACCGCCCAACCCCAACCCCGCAAAAAGGTAGGAGTAGTGCTAAGTGGCGGTGGCGCCAAAGGCATGGCACACATCGGAGCGCTGAAAGTATTGGAGAAAGCAGGTATCCCCATCGACTATGTGGTGGGTACCAGCATGGGGTCTATCATTGGCGGACTGTATGCCATAGGCTATTCTCCCGAACAACTGGACACCATGGTGCGCCGACAGGACTGGACTTTTCTGCTGAGTGACAAGATTCCACGAAGCGAGCAGAATATGGCAGAACGCGAGGCTTCTGAGAAATATGTATTCTCCATCCCCTTTGGAAAAGATGCAAAGATGAAAGTTGCCGGAGGGTTGATAAAAGGACAAAACCTGGCAAACCTGTTCAGCGAACTGACCGTGGGCTATCACGACTCTATCGACTTTAACAAACTGCCGGTTCCGTTTGCCTGCGTTTCCGAGAATATAGTGAATGGCAACGAGGTGAATTTCCATAACGGCGTATTGGCTACAGCCATGCGCGCCAGTATGGCTATTCCCGGCGTATTTACTCCCGTGAGGCTGGACAGCATGGTGCTGGTAGATGGCGGCGTGGTAAACAATTATCCGGTAAACGTGGCGCGTGCCATGGGTGCCGACTATATAATAGGCGTGGATGTGCAAAGCGACCTGAAACCGGCAGGCGAACTGAACAGCACCGGCAGCATACTGGGGCAGCTTGTCAACCTGATGGGACTGCAACAATACAAGGAAAACCTGAAAGAAACCAATATGTATATAAAGGTGAATGTAGAGGGCTATTCCGCCGCCAGCTTCAACCCCAGTGCCATAGATACATTGATTCGCCGCGGAGAGGAAGCGGCACAGGCACAGGAAAATAACTTAATGAAACTGAAACAGGAATTGGGACTGGACAGTACCTATATGCCGAAACCTGTCCCCCCCTACCCCTATGCTCCGGACCGTAAAGTATATATAAAGGAAATCACCTTTGACGGGTTGGATGAAGATGACAAGAAATGGTTGCTGAAACGCTGTGACCTGAAAGAAGATTCGGAAATCAGCATACGCCGCATAGAGCAGGCTACCGCCATATTATGCTCTAACCTGGAATATTCCAATGCAACTTATAACCTACCGGAAGCTCCCGGAGGCGGCTATAACCTGCATTTCCTATTGAGTAAGAAGTATGAAAACAAGCTGAATGTGGGCATCCGTTTCGACTCGGAAGAAACTGCCAGCCTGTTGATCAATGTCACCAGTAACTTCCGGGGAAAAGTACCCACAACCCTGTCAGTGACGGGACGACTGGGGAAACGCTATGCCGCCCGCATAGATTATGGCTTTGAACCGGCTCCGCTAAAGAATATCGGACTGTCCTACATGTTCCAATACAATGATGTGAACTTCTATCATTATGGCGACCGCACCCATAATTCCACCTTCCGCTATCACCTGGGAGAGTTTTCATTCTCGGACGTGTGGTACAAGAATATACGCTTTGCACTGGGACTGCGCTATGAACTATATGATTATGACAAATTCCTGTATCAGGAGGAAAACCAGCGCTTTGATGTAGGTACGGAGCATTTCTTTACTTATTTTGCCCAAATGCAGTATGAAACCTTTGACAAGGCCTATTTCCCGTCCAAGGGATTATCTGCCCAGGCATCTTACTCGCTATATACCGATAACTTTGCGGCATATGACGAACATGCGCCTTTCTCTGCCATAAAAGGGCACTGTGAAGGAGTGATTCCGGTAACCCGGCGTTTCTCCATATTGCCCGCCGTGTATGGACGTTTCCTGATAGGCAAGGGTATTCCATATTCCAAGCTCAATGCTATGGGAGGTGATATTCCCGGACGCTTCCTGTTACAACAGTTGCCCTTTGTTGGAATTAATAATGTGGAACTGATGAGAAATGCACTACTGATAGGCAGCATGAAATTCCGCCAGCGAATGGGAAGCGTGCACTACCTGACCGTGACGGGCAACTATGCGCTAAGTGCCGGAAAACTGAGATACTTATTAGAGGAAGACACCATGTTTGGTTGTGGTGTAGGCTACGGTTTGGATAGTATGTTCGGACCATTGGAGGCCTCACTGAACTATGCAAACCGTGCCAATAAAGTGAGTATGTACGTCAACTTAGGATTTAAGTTTTGATTCTTCGTTGATAACCGCCATCATACCTTCTATCTGGGCCAATGCCATCATGCGGCCATGAAATGAATATCCCGGGTTGTAACCCTTGTCGGCATCATCCAGCATCATGCGGCCATGATCCACACGCATAGGTACACCCGGACGTTCTTTTTCAAAGATACGGATCAGTTCTATGACGTGGGCACGCCCCCCCAAATGGGATGCTTCAATAAAATTGCCGTTAGGAAAAGCATTGGTGCTGCGCAGATGTACGAAATGGGTGCGATGGGCAAACATACGTGCCAAGGCGGGTACATTATTGTGTAATCCGGCACTGAGTGAACCGGCGCAGAAGGTAAGTCCGTTATGCGGATTGTCTACTGCATGGAGGAACCAGGCAATGTCTTCTTCACCGGTGACAATACGCGGCAAACCCAGAACCTGGAAAGGAGGATCATCGGGGTGGATGCACATATTGATGCCGTATTCATCACAGACCGGCATAATGGCTGCAAGGAAATAACGCAGATTCTCGCGCAATGCATCGCGGTCAATGCCCTTGTATAAATCCAGCAGACGGCGGAAGATGGCAACCGGATTCTGATCTCCTTCCTTTATATTGCCGTTCACAAATCCTTGTGTCTTTACGATAATGGTATCTACCAGTTCATCCTTTTCGGCTTCGGTTATCGTTTTGTCCAGTTCGCGCACCTGCTGCATTTCGGTTGCAGTGTAATCTTTCTCTGCTCCTTCGCGTTGCAGGATCATACAATCAAAATAGGCGAAACGGATTTTATCGAAGAACAAAGAGCTGGTTCCGTCTTCCCAGGGATGTTCCAGATCTGTGCGTATCCAGTCAATGACAGGCATAAAATTATAACACACCGTCTTGATGCCCGCTTTGCCCAGGTTGGCAAGACTTATTTTATAGTTTTCTATCAGTTTGTCGCGTTCCGCACCGGCGTATTTGATAGCTTCGCTTACCGGAAGGCTTTCTACTACAGACCAACGGAGGTTATAGGATGCAATATAGTCTTTCAGGCTGTTAATAGCATCCAGCGTCCATATCTCACCGTTGGGAACTTCGTGCAGGGCGGTTACGATGCCCTCCACTCCTATTTGTCTCAGCATGGGAAGCGTTATTTTATCTTTCTTCCCAAACCATCTCCATGTCTTTTCCATATTTGTATTACTTTTTTTAAAATCCGTCAAACGGATACATTTATGCAAATCTACATACTTTTTCATTTCATCCTATCGTTTTTGAATCTTTTTATTGTTTCCCGGTATGCCTCCCTATAAAAAAACTCTATCTTTGCCACATTATAGTTCAAAATATCTATGAAAACACCAGGAAGAAATTTTATATTATTTTGCATACTGCTTTGCATTCCCCTGTTGACTGTTGCCCAAACCGGGCGATACTTCTCCACGGACAACGGATTATCCAGCAGTTTGATTAACCAATTATACCAAGACCGGAAGGGATTTATATGGATTGCCACGGAGTATGGGCTCAATAAATTTGACGGTACCCGCTTCTCCGTCTATAAACATATAGAGGGTGACAGTTGCTCGCTAAAGAACAACTATGTGCGCTCTCTCTTTGAGGATAGCAAGGAGCGTTTCTGGATAGGTTACATCAACGGACTTATGAGGTATGACCGCGGTACGGATGATTTTCGGGAAATCAAGATACTGAGGGAAGGAAAACAAGTGTTTCCCCATGTGGTACAAACCTTAGAGCTGAGCAATAATAAAATATTGATAGCAACAGCGGGACATGGCATCTTTACATTGGACGAAAAAGAGATGCAGGCAAATGATACTGATGATATCAATAAACAACTCAGCAGCAATTATATAAGTTGCATCTATGAGGATTCCGGGCATAACTTATGGATTGGGACGGAGAATCAGGGAGTGGTATGCTATAATCCCGATACAAACCGGTCCATGAGCTTTAAGTATCCGGAAATAAGCGGCAATAAAGTATCCTCTATTCTGGAAGATAAAAACGGGAATATCTTTGTGGGAACCCTTACCCAAGGGATAAACCGGTATGACCGAGAAAGCAAGAAGTTTTCTGCCATCCCCTACAAGGGGGAGAGCAAGCTACTGGTAAAACATCTGGCAATAATAGGCGATAAACTATATGCCGGAACAGACGGACAGGGATTGAAGATATATAATGAGGAAACGCGGAGCATTGATGATTATTATATCAACTCCGCCCCTTTTGATTTCTCGGAAGGAAAAGTACATTATATATTGCAGGACAGGGATCATAACATCTGGTTAGGATTGTTTCAAAAGGGAGTGGTATTTATGCCGAGACAGGGCAATATGTTCCAATACTATGGACACAAGTCCATCCACTATAATCCCATCGGGACAGGGTGTGTAATGGCTGTCTATAAAGATAGCAACCATCACCTGTGGATTAGCGGGGACAATGAAGGAATCTATGAACTGGATGAATCCGGCAAACGGATACACCACTATCAACCGAAGAAAGATGCCGGTGCAATCTCTAACACCATACTGTGTATGTTTGAAGATTCACGGCATAATTTCTGGCTGGGTTCTTATACCTCCGGGCTGGCATTGATGGATAGAAAAACCGGAGAATGCAAGTATCTGCCGGAGTTTATCAATGAAAAGATTTATTGTATCACAGAAGACAAGCATTCCACACTCTATATAGCGACCCTGGGTTCGGGACTTTATAGTTATGATCTGAATACAAAGGAAGTAAAGCGTTACGAATCGTCCCAAAAGAATAGCGCAGACGCACAGCAGGATGCTATTTTCAATGACTGGATCAATCATGTGCTTTGTGACAGCGAGGGGTTGATATGGCTGGCGCATTATAAAGGGATCAGTTGTTATAATCCCAAGACAGAAAGTTTTGTGAATTACCAGCAAAGCAATAACCTGTTTCCGGGTTGCATAGGTTACTCACTGCTGGAAGACTATACGGGCAATATATGGGCGGGAACCTCGGACGGCCTGTATTATTATGATAAGAAAACAGAACAGACATATCACTATACCACTGCCGACGGGCTGTCTAATAACGTAATCTGCGGACTGTGTGAAGACGAGGATCACAATATATGGATGAGTACCTATATGGGTATCAGCAAATATGACACGAAGGAAAAGCGCTTCATCAACTATTATGCCGGTGACGGACTGCAAGGGAATGAGTTTACACACGGAGCCTTCTATAAGGACGAAAAAGGAAAAATTTACTTCGGAGGGATTTATGGAGTGACTTGTTTCAACCCGAAGGATATTGTAGAGCATAACCAAAAGGTAGAATTATCCATCACCGATTTCTATGTATTCAATCACCCGATTAACAAGAAAAGCCTTTCTGATGGAAACTCTATAATCTCAACGTCCGTGCCGGATGCCGATCTATATAGGCTTTCTTACAAAGACAATACGTTCAGTATCGTCTTTTCCACTTTGAAGTATGATAATCCGGAACGGATTGTTTACCAATACAGAATAAAGGAACTGAGCGAGCAATGGCTCAATACCGAACCGGGAGTGAACAGAGTGACGTATAATAACCTTCCCCACGGCAAATATACTTTTGAAGTACGTGCATCCAATTATGGCAACCACCCTACCCATACGCACACCATCAAGATTGTAATTACACCTCCTTGGTATCAGTCATGGTGGGCATACATTATTTATGCAGCCTTGGGAGTATTGTTGATATTAGGGATAATGAACTATGTAATGGCACGCATCCGCCACCGCCGCGAGCTGATGCAACGTGAGCAAATGGAGATGATTAATGAGGCAAAGCTGCAATTCTTTATCAATATCTCGCATGAAATACGTACCCCGATGACTCTGATCATCAATCCTTTGGAAAAGCTACTGGCAGAAGGCAAAGACAGCGAAGTACATAAAACCTATCTGATGATATATCGGAATGCACAACGCATCCTCCGGCTGATAAACCAACTGATGGATATTCGTAAACTGGACAAAGGACAGATGTTCATGAAATTCAGGGAAACGGATATGGTGGGTTTCATCAACGATTTGATGCTTACATTTGAATACATGGCACGTAAGAAAGATATACGTTTCACCTTTGAACATACCGAGCCTCAACTGAAAGTATGGGTAGACCTTAATAACTTTGACAAGATACTGATGAATATTCTATCCAATGCTTTTAAATATACTCCGGAACATGGGGAGATTCATGTAAAGCTCTCTACCGGACACAATAACGGGTATAAGGATGCATTGAAGAATTATTTTGAGATAACTGTTACAGATAGCGGCATCGGTATAGACAGGGAAAAGATAGAACGTATCTTTGAGCGTTTCTATCAGATAGACAATGATGTGACTAATTCCAACTTCGGTACAGGAATCGGGCTGCATCTCTCCCGTTCATTGGTAAGGTTGCATCATGGTATCATTCTGGCGGAAAACAGGGAAGACGGACCGGGTAGCCGGTTTACGATCCGTATCCCGCTGGGAAGTGCGCATTTGCTTGACAGTGAATTGGAAAATCCGGATACTGATACCGTCCGGAAACGTGCCATTATGGCCAAAGAGCAACAAGAATTGTCCGAGGAAATAGCCCTGGCAGAGGAAGAAGAAACCAAGAAAGGCGTCAGGGCAAAAACAAATATGCGCCTGTTAATAGTGGAAGATGAAGAAGAAATCCGCAGTTATCTGAGTGATGAATTATCCGGCGAATATAAAATCACGACTTGCAAGAATGGTAAGGAAGCCTATGACATTATATTGACTAACACCCCGGACTTAGTAATCAGTGACATTATGATGCCCGAAATGGATGGAATCACCCTGTGCCGGAAAGTGAAGCAGAACGTGAATGTGAACCATGTACCGATCATACTGCTGACTGCCAAATCAAAACCCGAGGATAAAATGGAGGGTATGGAGATTGGAGCCGATGCGTATATGATAAAGCCGTTTAATACGGAGTTGCTGAAAAGTACCATAGCCAATTTGATAGCCAACCGCAAACTACTGAAAAGTAAATTCAGCGGTGCCCAGCAACAGGAGGACAAGATACAGAAAATCAATCTTAAATCATCTGACGAAATCTTGATGAATAAGATAATGAAGGTGATCAATGAGAATATAGCCGATCCTTCACTGAATGTGGAAACACTGGCCGGCAGTGTGGGGCTGAGCCGTGTGCACATTCATCGTAAGCTGAAAGAGTTAACGAATTTATCGGCACGAGATTTTATAAAGAGTATCCGCTTGAAACAGGCGGCAACTTTATTGCAGGAGAAGAAACTTACCATTTCGGAAGTGGCATATGCTACCGGATTCACAAATCCGTCGCATTTCTCTAATTCATTTAAGGAATTCTATGGAACGTCGCCAAAAGACTATATGAGTGCTCATTTAAATGAGCAAGAGGCGGTGGATGACCAAAGCCAGGCAGAGAGGTCAGACGGCGTGTCAAAACTCTAAAGTAACTATCAAATCATTTTGCTGTAGGGGCAGGGTTTGCCTGCCCGAATACACAAGGCGAACTATTTTCGGGCGGGCAAACCCCGCCCCTACAGCAAAATGATAGCAAAATCTAGTTTTGCCATACACCCACAAGCATTTATCCCTTTATATCTTGATACAGAAAACGCTTAATACTTTTCTTTGCCGTCTTCTCGAATTCTTCGGGATATAGTTTGAACCGGGCAATCTGAGAGTAAGCAGGCAGTTGCCTGTTCAACTCTATGCGATTCTCCTCCATAGCTTGCTCAATATCCGACTGATGTAAGCCATGTGCAAATGCATCATCAGAATCCGGATAAATTAAGGCAACCAGTTTATCTTGTTGCAGAATAACCAATGACTCTGATACATAAGGCATATTATTCAACTTGGATTCTATCTCCTCCGGATATATGTTTTGCCCCGATGACGTGAGCAACAGATTCTTGCAACGCCCTTTGATGTAAATGTTTCCCTCATCGTCTATGGTAGCCATATCTCCGGTATGAAGCCAGCCTTCCGGGTCAATAACCTGATGGGTTGCTTCTTCATTCTTATAATAGCCCAACATCAAGTTGGCTCCGCGACAAATCAATTCTCCGGCAACAACGGCAGGATCATCCGATAATACTTTCGCTTCCATACGTGCCGCCACCTTTCCACACGATGCCAGTTTCAGTTCCGTCCAATGGCTGTGGCAGATGATGGGTCCGCATTCCGTCATGCCATAAGCTATGGTGTAAGGGAAGTCTATCATCTTCAGAAATGCCTCTACCTCTGCATTGAAGGGAGCACCGCCAATAATGATTTCGATAAAGTTGCCACCAAACACCTCCATCGCTTTCTGCTTGATCAGTTCTTTTATTTTATCACTGATAATAGGTACATGCAACAATAGTTTTCCCAGTTTATTGTCCACCTTAGGCAGAATATTCTTCTTGAAAATCTTCTCCACAATGAGTGGCACGCAGGATATGACGCGCGGACGGATTTCTGCAAAAGATTCTGCAATAATCTTGGGCGAAGGCATACGGGTAAGGAACCAAAGATGCGCCCCGGCCGTAAAGCCATATAGAAAATCGAATGTCATGCCGAATACATGCCCCAAAGGCAGCATGGATACAACTCTGTCTCCGGTTTTCAATCCAATCTTTTCTTTGCAATAAAGTACATTGGAAAGAATGCTGCGATAGGGCAACATCACGCCTTTAGAGTACCCGGTAGTGCCGGAAGTATAGTTTATGATGGCAAGGTCTTCTGATTTTTCTTCCTCGTAAGAAATATCATCAGGACGAAAACGGCAAGGATACTTATGACCGAATATTTCATTCAGATGTTCGCGGGCATAAGTCAACTTCTCCGAACGGGAAACCGGTACTCCGAAGTCTTTCAACTCTACGATACCTTCCAAATGAGGCATTGCCATTTCGTTCAGGTTCTCCCATATCTGGTCGCCTACGAATAAAAGGCGTGCCTCGGAATGGTTCACGATATTATGCACCTGATCTGCCTTAAATTCATGCAAGATGGGTACAACCACACCACCGTAAGTGATAACGCCTAGGAATGTAACCGTCCAGTGGGCACTGTTGCGTCCGCAAATGGCTATCTTATCTCCTTTTTGGATGCCGGCATTTTCCAGCAAGATATGTATTTTCTCTATTTTACGGGCTACATCTCTATATTGCAGCGTAGCTCCTTTATAGTCTGTAAGGGCGTTTGAGTACCAATTTGTTTTTATGCTTTGCTCTATTAGAGCAATAAAACTCTGTTCTAGTTCCATGATTACTTTTGCACATTTAATCAATGAATGCGCGCAAAAGTACTAAAACGAGGTTAGGGCAAAGGAAGATGAAACAGTCTTTTACATTAAATTAACGCTTCTGAGTTCTTCCTTGCAAGGTTTAGACGGTCATTAAAACAGTCCGGGAAATTATGTATCTTACTCACTTAAAGTAGGTTTCGCCTTTATAATCAGACGCAAGGAAGGATCGTAGCTGAAGTAACTCCACATCCAATCTATAAAGATGAACAACCTGTTTTTTACTCCAACGATACTCATTAAGTGGATGAACAGCCATACTGCCCATGCAGGAAAGCCTCCGAAACGGATTTTTTGTAATTCTACTACGGCATTGTTTCGTCCGATGGTTGCCATAGAGCCTTTGTTATGGTATTTAAAGGCAGTCAGCGGGCGCTTGTTCTCTATGTTTTTCAGGTTCTTCACCAGGTTCATAGCTTGCTGAATGGCGGGCTGGACTACCTGGGGATGTCCTTTGGGATACTCATCGGACATCATCAGTGCGGTATCGCCTATGGCAAAAATAGTGTTGAAACCTTCTACCTGATTATATACATTTACTTTCAGACGGTTGCCGGGACCATAGCACTCTGCCGGGAATCCGGACAAGCTGTTTGCCCTTACTCCGGCTACCCAATAGACATTGGATGATTCCAGGGTACTGCCGTCACTTAGTCCTAAGATATTGTCTTCGTAACTTTTTACTTGTTGATTCAGGCGCATCTCTACTCCCAGGCGGGTAAGGTATTTCTTTACTTCCTCTGATGATTGCTCGGAAAAAGCGGATAGCAGGCGTGAGCCGCCATCTACCAGTATAATTCTCATCATGCTGATATCCAAATCCGGGTAATCGTGGGGAAGAATGTATTTACGCATTTCAGCCAAAGCGCCTGATAGTTCTATGCCGGTAGCGCCTCCCCCCACAATGACGAAAGTCATTAGTTGCCGGCGTTCCTTCATATCGCCGGTGTTCAATGCTTTCTCAAAGCTTTCCAATACTTGGTTACGGTTATGAAGGGCTTCGGCAGTGGTTTTAAGGGACATAGTGTGCTTTGCCATCTGGTTGTTGCCAAAGTAATTTGTATAACATCCGGTGGCAATGATCAAGTAATCATACTCCAATGTGCCGATGGATGTTGTTATCATCTTACTTTCCGGGTGTACTTGCTGCACTTCGCAGATACGGATATGGAAATCCTTATATCCTTTGAATATTTTTCGGAATGGGAAAGAGATGGCACTCGGCTCAATGCCCGAAGTTGCCACTTGGTAAAGCAAGGGTTGAAAGAGATGATAATTATTCTTGTCCAGCAGCACCATTTGGTAGTGTTGCCCTTTCAGTTTGCGTGCAATCTTTAATCCTCCAAATCCTCCTCCTACGATGACTACTCTTTTCTTGTTCCCTTTGTCGGGAATATTGGTTATCTGTTCAGTCATGATGATATTCGTTTTAGTATGTATGAATAACAAATAGAGGATAAGGAATGTTTTATATCGCCCTACTGAAAATCGAAGACTTCGGGCGATAGTGCAGGACTGATATAGCTGACATTCCGTGTTTGCAGCAATCTTCCGTCCAATGCATAGAATAATTGATAGGTGCTTACGGAATTATCTTGGTTTACGGTAATGATATAAAGCGGGGCACGTTTAGGAAATGCCATCAAGTTGACATCACTTACAGTCCATGTGGAGTATTGACTGAGGGTAAAGTCATTGTAGACGCTGGGGGTGAGCTGGTCGGCTGTTTGTAAATCGGTATTTGTCATCACCCATTGGGCATTGGCATTCATCCATACTTTCTTTTCAAAGCCGTTTAAAGTAAATGTGGCTACATAGTAATTCCCCTGTTGGTCCCAGGCCACTTCCCTGGCTTGCGGATACATCTTTTTTAGGGCTGCGCTGAAGGCAGCAGGTGAGACGGCCGATGCAATGGTTGCCAACATCCATGCAAGGATAAATATATAATAGGATCTTGTTCTCATCATTCTTTCCATGTTTTAATATGGGTGTTAGAACAGTTTAGTCATGGCTTTTGTTTGCTTGCCGGCAGATAGTGGAAAAATATTCGGCAAATCTCTTGTGCATAATCTTTGTACGTTCTATCTTTGCCACCCGGAATCAAAAAGATGATACAATGGAAACTTATGATATTTATTTTAAAGATGAACATGATTCAGCTAATAAGGGGTTCTCTATAAAAAGCAAGGAAAAGGCCATAAGAATGGCTGAAGATATGTTGGCGGAAAGAAAAGGTTACGTGAAAGAGTTTGTAGGCGGAACGATTTCTGTTATATGCAAGGAAAGCAAGGAGGAAGTGTGGGTTAAGGAGATAAAGGAGGCTTAAAAAGAGGGTAGAAGAAAGAAAAGACTGTTCTTTTCCTTTATTTTTGCAAAAAAAGTTGTCTAACCTCTTTGTAGTATTAATTTTCTGTGTATCTTTGCACCGTTACCACTTTTCGGGGCATTAGCTCATCTGGCTAGAGCGTTAGACTGGCAGTCTAAAGGTGGCGAGTTCGAGTCTCGCATGCTCCACCTATCATTTAATGAAAAAATCTAAGGTCTGCAAAGCAGGCCTTTTTTATTTAAAAATAATAGTTATGTTAATCTATAATACAACTTACCAAATAGGAATAGATGATGCACGTAATTTCGTCATCTGGCTCAGTGAATCCTATATTCCCGAAGTGGAGAACCTGGGGCTATTGCATAATCCGCGTCTTACCCAAATCCTCAGTCATAAGGAGCAGGACACAGAATGTTTCTCATTGCAATGGGAAGTGGAAGACTCTGCCACATTGCACCGCTGGCATACCCAGCAAGGCATGAAGCTGAATGAAGAAATGATGAAAATCTTTAAAGATAAAATAGTAGGTTTCCCGACGTTGATGGAGGTAATCAAGTGATTCAACCGGTAAAGGAAAAAATAATCCTGGGCATTGACCCCGGAACTACGATTATGGGATATGGTTTGCTGAAGATAGTAGGCACAAAACCGGAAGTGATAACCATGGGCGTCATTGATTTGCGTAAATATGGAGATCACTACCTGAAATTACGCCGCATCTTTGAACGGGTAATCGGTATTATTGAAGCCTATCTGCCGGACGAACTGGCCATTGAAGCTCCTTTCTTTGGTAAGAATGTGCAGTCCATGCTGAAACTGGGACGCGCACAGGGAGTGGCAATGGCAGCAGCTTTGAGTCGGGACATCCCTATCACGGAATATGCCCCGTTGAAAATAAAGATGGCGATAACCGGCAATGGCCAGGCCAGTAAGGAGCAGGTAGCGGATATGCTGAAACGCATGCTGCACATTCCCGAAAGCGAGATGCTTCCCTTTATGGACGCAACCGATGGACTGGCAGCTGCATATTGCCACTATTTACAGATGGGCAAACCGGCCATAGCCAAAGAATATTCCAGTTGGAAAGATTTTATAAATAAAAATCCCAATAAAATAAAGAAATAAAGCCATGAATGTAAAGCACGTTATTTGGGCATCCATTGTATCAACAACCATAAGCTGCCAGTCAGTGAAAAAAGAATATGCTTCGTTTGATGAGTATCCTGTCCGCGAAGGGCAGTTGACAGAGATGGAATACTCTCCGGTCGAAACAAAATTCTCGCTTTGGTCTCCCACAGCAGAGGAAGTTCGCGTCCTTTTGTTTGATTCCGGCGAAGAAGGTTCCGCCTATCAGACTTTTCCTATGGAAATGGGAAAGGACGGCACATGGAACCTATCGGTAAAGGAAGACCTGAAAGGCAAGTTTTATACCTTCAATGTCAAAGTAAACGGCAAGTGGCTGGGCGATACTCCGGGCATTATGGCAAAAGCCGTAGGCGTGAACGGCAAACGTGCGGCAGTGATAGACTTACGCTCCACAGATCCGGAAGGTTGGGAAAGTGATGTGCGTCCTCCTTTAAAGAATTATGCAGACATTATAGTATATGAGATGCATCATCGCGATTTCTCTCTGGATTCCATTTCGGGCATTCAGAATAAAGGAAAATTCCTGGCGTTGACCGAGCAGGGAACTACCAGTTCGTTGGGAGAGAAAACCGGCATTGATCATCTGAAGGAACTGGGTGTCACCCATGTGCACATCCTCCCCTCCTATGATTATGCTTCCGTTGATGAAACCAAACTGGACAGACCTCAGTATAACTGGGGCTATGACCCGCAAAACTATAATGTGCCGGATGGCTCCTACTCCACAGATCCTTATAAGCCCGATGTTCGCATCAAGGAATTCAAACAAATGGTGCAGGCCCTGCATAAAGCCGGAATCAGAGTGGTGCTGGATGTAGTCTATAATCATACGTTCAATACGGAAGAAAGTAATTTCGAACGTACCGTTCCCGGTTACTTCTATCGCCAGACGGAAGATGGCCAGTTGGCAAACGGTTCGGGATGCGGAAACGAAACGGCAAGCGACCGTGCCATGATGCGCAAATATATGATAGAATCCATCCTCTATTGGATCAACGAATACCACATAGACGGTTTCCGTTTCGACCTCATGGGCATCCACGATATTGAAACGATGAATGAAATCCGTGCTGCCGTCGATCAGATAGACCCTTCTATTTTTATATATGGCGAAGGATGGGCAGCCAGTTCGCCACAGCTGGAGGAGGATAAACTGGCAATGAAGGCCAATGTAGACAAGATGCCTCGCATTGCCGCCTTCTCGGACGAAATGCGTGACGCCCTGCGCGGTGGATGGAATGATGATACCAAAGGAGCCTTTTTGGTAGGCGATCCGGGACACGAGATGAGCATTAAGTTCGGTATCGTGGGAGCCATTGAACACCCTCAGGTGGTTAGTGATTCTGTGAATTATAGCAAAAAGCCGTGGGCATTGCAACCCACACAGATGATCAGCTATGTAAGTTGCCATGATGATATGTGCCTGGCAGATCGGCTGAAGGCAACAATGCCGGGGGCTTCCATTGAAGAATGGGCTGCTTTGCAGAAGTTGGCGGAAACGTTTGTCTTTACCTCGCAAGGCGTTCCGTTTATCTTTGCGGGTGATGAAGTGATGCGTGACAAGAAAGGAGTTCATAACTCATACAATAGTCCCGACAGCATTAACACGATAGACTGGAAGAACAAGACGGCGCATAAAGATGTCTTTGAATATGTAAAGAGCTTGATTGTAATGCGCAAATCGCATCCCGCTTTCCATATGGGAGACGCAGATATGGTGCGCAGTCAGTTGGAGTTTCTGCCGGTGGATGGTGAGAATGTGGTTGCATTTATTCTGAAGGACAATGCGAACGGTGATTCCTGGAAGAATATTATTGTAGCTTTTAATAGCCGCACGGAACCTGCCAAATTGGCTATTCCATCGGGCAAATACACGGTAGTTTGCAAAGATGGAAAGATCAACCTTAGTGGCATGGGACAAGTTATGGGGGCTGAAATGACAGTGCCTGCCCGTTCTGCTATGATCATCCATCAATAAAGAGGATTTGTCAGGTTCAAACATCCATTCACGAACTGACAAGTTTGCTTAGCCACGGCCGTGATTAAGCCTATTCACAGGTGTGATTAACGTGAGTCACAACCGTGACTAAGGTTAATCACAGCCGTGGCTAAGCAAATACGAATAGAGAAAAGAGGTATCTCCTACCGAAGAAAAGGAATTAATATAAGGCATAATATATGAATCATTCTCCTGAACTATTAGTCTATAAAGCCTCTGCCGGATCGGGAAAGACCTTCACACTGGCAGTAGAATACATAAAGCTGCTGATACAGAACCCACGGGCATATCGCAATATCCTGGCAGTAACCTTCACCAATAAGGCAACGACCGAGATGAAAGAACGCATCTTGAGCCAGCTATACGGCATTTGGATAAAAGATAAAGATTCTGAACCTTACTTGCAGAAAGTAATGACCGAATTGCAACTGCCCGAAGACAAGATAAGGGAATCAGCCGGCACGGCATTGCACCACATGATACATGATTACAGCCGCTTCCGGGTAGAAACAATCGACTCCTTCTTCCAGTCCGTCATGCGCAACCTGGCACGCGAACTGGAACTGGGCGCCAATCTGAACATCGAACTCAACAACATGGAGGTACTGAGCGACGCAGTAGATTCCATGATAGAGAAACTGGATCGCAGATCTCCCGTCCTGTATTGGCTGTTGGAGTACATCGAAGAACGCATTGCCGATGATAAACGCTGGAACGTATCGGGCGAAATAAAGAACTTCGGACGCAACATCTTCGATGAAGGATATATAGAAAAAGGAAACGGACTGCGTCAGAAACTGCAAGACAAAGATTGCATCAAAAACTATCGCAAAGCCCTGCAAGCCATCGAAGAGGAAGCATTGGAACAAATGAAAGGCTTTGCCGATCAGTTCTTCGGAGTACTGGAAAGCAACGGAGTGCAAGTGGAAGACCTGAAGAACGGTTCCAGAGGCATAGCCAGCTACTTCAACAAACTGCTGTCCGGCAAACTGGACGATGGCATCCGCAACGCCACCGTAGAGAAATGCCTTGACTGCCCCGACGAATGGGTAAAGAAAACTTCCCCTGCCCGGAGTGCTATTATGGCACTGGCAGAGCGGGAACTCATCCCCTTGCTGAACCAATCGGAAGAATTCAGAAGAAAGAACAATATGCTGGTCAACTCCTGCCAGCTTTCCCTGCGGCATGTAAACAATGTCCGCCTACTGGCGAATATAGACGAGGAAGTGCGCGAACTGAATCACGAAAACAATCGTTTCCTGCTCTCGGATACCAACGCACTATTGCATAATCTGGTGCGGGACGGAGACTCATCTTTTGTATTTGAAAAGATAGGCACAACCATCCGCAATGTAATGATTGATGAGTTTCAAGATACCTCGCGAATGCAATGGGACAATTTCCGTTTGCTGCTGTTGGAAGGACTCTCACAAGGGGCGGACAGTCTGATAGTGGGTGACGTGAAGCAATCCATCTATCGCTGGCGAAACGGAGACTGGGGCATACTGAACGGACTGAAAACCAATATAGAGGCTTTCCCCATCCAAGTGAAGACCCTTACCACCAACCGCAGAAGCGCCGCAAATATCATTCAATTCAACAATGAAGTATTTACCGCCGCCTGCCATGTTCTGAATACTATTTATAAAGAAGAACAGGGAAAAGAATGTGAAGAATTGCAAGAAGCATACAGTGACGTCTGTCAGGAACCGGACAAAGATCCGGGAAAGGGGTATGTAAAGGTAACTTTCCTTTCGGACAAAGAAGATGCCACCTATGTAGAAGATACGTTACAGCAGCTTGCCCGGGAAGCACAAGCATTGGTAGCGCGAGGCGTGCAGTTGAAAGACATCTCCATCTTGGTGCGCAAGAACAAAAGCATCCCGCTGATAGCCGACTACTTTGACAAGAATACTCCTTATAAGATTGTATCCGATGAGGCCTTCCGGCTGGATGCTTCACTGGCTGTCTGCATGATACTGGATGGGCTTCGCTACCTCTCCGAGCCGGAGAACCGGATAGCGAAAGCGCAACTGGCGGCGGCTTATCAGAATGAGGTCCTGCATAAAGGAATAGATCTGAATACCCTGTTACTGAATGAGATAAATGATTATCTGCCGCCCGCCTTTACGGAGCAGATAGACACGTTGCGGCTGATGCCTCTGTATGAGTTGATGGAAAAACTCTTTGGAATATTCCAAATGTCGCGCATTGAGCAGCAGGATGCTTACCTGTGTGCATTCTTTGATGCGGTAACGGAATATTTGCAAAGCAATTCTTCGGAGTTATCCGCCTTTATCGCGTACTGGGAAGAAAAGTTATGCAGCAAGACCATTCCTTCGGGAGAAGTGGAGGGAATACGTATTCTTTCCATACATAAATCCAAGGGATTGGAATTTCATACGGTACTTCTCCCCTTCTGTGATTGGAAGATGGAGAATGAAACCTATAATCATTTGGTGTGGTGTGCGCCGCAGCATGCACCGTTTAATCATCTTGACATTGTGCCCATTAATTATTCTACCGCCATGCAGCAATCCATTTACAGGGATGATTTCCTGAATGAACGCCTGCAACTGTGGGTAGATAATCTCAACTTGCTTTATGTGGCGTTTACCCGTGCCAAAAAGAATCTGATAATCTGGGGGAAAGCCGGGCAGAAAGGGACGGTATCTGAGTTATTGTCGCAGGCAATGGAGAACATAACATTTGTTACGGCTAAAGACGAGGATAAAGACAACGAGGACATCATCTACGAAGGCGGCGAACTATACCTTTCTTCTAAAGAAAAGGCACAAAGTGCATCCGCCAACAAACTACTCACCCTCCCCCAACGCCTCCCCGTCCATCTGGAAACGCTGGAGACAAACATAGAATTCAAGCAATCCAACCGTTCCGCCGAATTTATCCGTGGAGAGGAAGAAACCGGAGAGAAATACATTCGCCAAGGGCAATTATTGCACAACCTGTTCTCTGTTATCCGCACACAAGCCGATATTCCTTCCGCTATCGAGCGTCTGCGATTTGAAGGCATCATAGAATCCGGCAAACAAGAAGAACAGTTGCGCAAACTCACCGAATGGGCGCTGAAACATCCGTTAGTCAAGGAATGGTATTCGGGCAGTTGGGAGCTGTATAATGAGTGCGCCATCATCTATCAGGAGGATGGAGAACTGCAAACCCGCCGCCCGGACCGTGTGATGATGAAGAATGGAGAGGTGATTGTGGTAGATTTCAAATTCGGAAAGAAACGGACAGCTTATAACAAGCAGGTACGCCAGTACATGGAGTTATTGGCAAGTATGGGGTATCAGAATATCCGCGGATACTTGTGGTATGTATTTAATAACGAACTGGAGGAGATAAAATAATGGAAAGCTTTTTGAAACTGGTAGCAGCCGACTTATATAAACGTACTGACGGCAACCTGGCGCATACCGCCGTGGTATTCCCCAATAAACGTGCCGGACTTTTCTTTAATGAATACTTGGCAAAAGAGGCAGGAAGTCCCATTTGGTCGCCTGCCTATCTCAGCATCAGCGAATTGTTTCGCAGCCTCTCCCATTGGGAAGTGGGCGACCCGGTAAAGCTGGTGTGCGAACTTTACAAGATATTCCGCCGGGAGACTCAGAGCAAGGAAACACTGGATGATTTTTACTTCTGGGGGGAAATGCTGATCAGTGACTTTGATGATGCGGACAAGAATCAGGTAGATACGGAAAAGTTATTTACCAATCTGCAAGACCTCCGCAACATTATGGATGATTATACCTTTATAGATACGGAACAGGAAGAAGCGATTCAGCAATTCTTCCAGAATTTCTCTATTGAACGGAGAACGGCGTTGAAGGAACGGTTTATATCCATGTGGGATGTGTTGGGGAAAATCTACAAAGGATTTCATGAGGCATTATCGGCACAGAATATAGCTTATGAAGGAATGCTGTATCGTGATGTGATAGAGCATTTGGACGCAGAGCAGCTTCCATACGAAAACTATGTATTTGTAGGATTTAATGTGCTGAATAAAGTGGAGCATACTTTATTCAGTAAGTTACAGGATGCAGGGAAAGCCATTTTTTATTGGGATTATGATGCCTTCTATATGGATTCCCACGAAGCCGGAGAATTTATCCGCCGCAACCTGCGCGACTTCCCGTCTCCCCTGCCGGCAGAATTATTCAATATCCTGTCGCAACCCAAAGAAATACATTACATCGCTTCTTCCACCGAGAACGCACAAGCCCGCTACCTGCCCGAATGGATACGAAAGAATCTGACCGAACAGGAAAAAGAAACCGCTATTGTGCTGTGCAACGAAGCCTTGCTTCAACCCGTTCTCCACTCTCTGCCCGAAGAAGTGAAGCACGTCAATATCACCATGGGCTTCCCCCTATCGCAGACACCGGTGTACAGTTTCCTCACTACCCTGTTGGAACTGCACATTCATGGATATAATTTCAATAGCGGTCGTTACACCTTCCAATCGGTTATCACCTTATTGAAACATCCCTACACCCGCCAGCTCACTTCCAATGCCGAATTGCTGGAAAAAGAGCTGACCAAGAACAATCGCTTCTATCCGCTTCCCGGCGAACTGGGAAAGGATGAGTTCCTCACCCATCTTTTCACTCCACTATCCGGCAACCTGAACCTGTGCATACGCCTGTCCGAAGCCTTGCAACAAGTAGCGGGCATTTACCAATCGGCCACTGCCACCGAAGACGGAAACGAAGACACAAAGGATGCCTTTAACCAACTTTACCGGGAGTCCCTTTTCAAAGCCTATACCACGGTCAACCGCTTCCGCACGCTGATAGAAGAAGGTGAATTGCAAGTGCAACCGGAAACCTTGCGCCGCCTGTTGGTCAAAGTTTTATCAGGCACCAACATTCCTTTTCACGGCGAACCCGCTATCGGTATGCAGGTGATGGGAGTCTTGGAAACCCGTAATCTTGATTTCCGCCATCTCGTCCTGTTATCTGTGAATGAAGGACAGTTGCCTAAATCGGGAGGAGATTCTTCTTTCATCCCTTACAACCTGCGCAAAGCCTTTGGCATGACCACCATTGAGCACAAAATTGCTGTCTATGCCTACTATTTCTATCGCTTACTGCAACGCGCCGAGAAAGTAACTTTGCTATACAACACCAGTTCCGACGGGCTGAACCGGGGAGAATGGAGCCGCTTTATGCTGCAATTCCTTATAGAATGGCCACACCCCATTATCCGCGAATACCTGGAAGCCGGGCAATCTCCGCAAGGCACAGCTCCCATCATCGTAGAAAAGACGCCGGACGTAATGCGCAAAATGCAAAACACATTCGATCTCCGGGCAAACTGCAATGCCAAGTTCTCTCCTTCGGCATTGAATTATTACTTGGATTGTCCGCTTAAATTCTATTATAGATATGTAGCCAAGCTATCCGCCCCCAATGAGGTCAGTGCCGAGATAGATTCTGCCACCTTCGGAAGTATCTTCCATCTGGCTGCCGAGCATATTTATAAGGATTTGACCGTTCATGGCAAGGTTATTGATAAAGGAGATTTGGAAACATTGCTCCGTAATGAAGTAAAGTTACAGGATTATGTAGACTCGGCATTCAAAGAACTATTCTTTAATGTCCCTCAAGATGAAAAGCCGGAGTACAACGGCATACAGCTTATTAATTCCGCCGTTATCGTGAGATACCTGAAACAACTTCTGCAAAACGACTTACGTTATGCCCCTTTCACCTTCGTTGCTTCCGAGGAAGAGGTGGAAGAACCTATTAATATCCAAACCCCAAAAGGAATCATAAAATCACGTATCGGCGGCATCATAGACCGCATGGACAGCAAGGACGGCACACTGCGCATTGTGGACTACAAGACGGGAGGCGATGCAGACACTCCGCCCAATGTCGAATCTTTATTTATTCCGGACAAGAAGCGTTCCAACTATGTTTTCCAAACTTTCCTGTATGCTGCCATCATGTGCCGCAAACAGCCGTTGAAGGTCGCTCCTTCCCTGCTTTATATCCATAGGGCAGCTACGGAAACATACTCTCCTGTGATACAGATGGGTGAACCGCGGAAACCAAAAGAGCCGGTAGAAGATTTCAGCAAGTATGAAGAAGAATTCCGTGAACGATTACAGGCTTTATTGGAAGAAATATTCAATCCCGATATTCAGTTTACACAGACAGAGACGATAGAGAAGTGTGCCTACTGCGATTTTAAGGCGTTATGCAAGAGGTAATAGCATAACGCTTTCACCGTAGGGGCAGATTGAATCTGCCCGAAAACGATTTACTTTATGCATTACTCCCAAGGTCGTGACCGATGGTTCGGGCGGATTCAATCCGCCCCTACGGGATATGTTAACGAGATGTGTAGAAAGAGTAGCTTTCCAAGGGGGAGGCTGCGCAATGACAGCCTCAATGGGAGAAATTAATTCAGCCAAAGGGTTAAGAAAGCACAATAAAAGAATGTACGTAAGGATATGAGTGAACAATATACTTCACAGGGACGTTAATACTTTGTGTTTTTCATAGTAATAGATTTAAGATTAATAGTTAGTATTTGCTTGTGAAAGTCAGTACACTTACGAATAAAAGCGTTTATTCGAAAAGAAAAAAGAGGAAACCTTGTTATAAGGTAACCTCTTTCTTTTTTTAGAATAAAGCAGTCACACTGCTATTGTTTCATTTCACGCAATGCCTTGCACAACTGGTCCGGACAAGATGTAGAACGATTCCCACATTTCACTCCTTCCAGTTTATCCAATACATCATCCACTTTCATTCCTTTTATCAACCGGCTGATGCCTTGCAAATTCCCATTGCATCCGCCCCAAAAGAAAACCTGCTGAATGATGCCATCTTCCACCTCCAACTCTATGTGGGTGCTGCAAGTACCTTGCGTTTTAAAAGTCGTCTTCATCATCTTATTCTTCCTCAGAAGCCGGTTTCATGTTCGTGTAAACCGTTTGAACATCATCAAATTCTTCCAAACGCTCTACCATCTTGTCCAGAGTTTCGCGCTGTTCGGGAGTTACATCCTTCAAGTCATTGGGGATATAAGTAAAATCACCACCCACTTCTTCAAAGCCACATTCTTCCAAATGTTTCTGGATAGCAGCATAGCTCTTGGGGTCACCATAAATAGTGATTGTACCTTCTTCTTCATCTTCGTCGAATTCATCTTCTACATTGTAGTCTATCAAATCGAGAATCAGTTCTTCCATATCAATACCTTCTTTCTTCTTGAAAGTAAATACACATTTATGGTCGAACAAGAAGGCCAATGAACCCATTGTACCCATGTTTCCGCCAAATTTATTGAATACGGAACGAACATCTGCCACGGTGCGGGTAGCGTTATCTGTCAATGTATCAACGAACACAGCTACTCCGTGAGGGCCGTATCCTTCGTATGTCATACCTTTGTAATCGCTGGTATCCTTACCCATTGCATTCTTGATAGCACGCTCAATGTTATCCTTCGGCATGTTTTCGCGCTTACAAGTTGCGATAACACCACGCAAAGTCGGGTTGTTTTCCGGTTCCGGTCCACCTGCTTTTACAGCGATAGCAATTTGCTTACCCAGTTTGGTAAATGTCTTGGCCATGTGACCCCATCTTTTCAATTTTGCAGCTTTTCTATATTCAAATGCTCTTCCCATTGGATTATATTTTTATATATGGTTATTTTTATTCGTTATCTCAATTTAGCGTTCAGTTTGCTTTCCAGGTTGGCAATCAGCTTAGACATGATTTTGTCAATCTGCTTGTCGTTCAGCGTTGCGCTCTCATCCTGCAACAGGAAGCTCACGGCATAGCTTTTCTTGCCTGCTTCCAGGTTCTTGCCTTCGTACACATCAAACAGTTCTACTTCTTTCAGCAGCTTCTTTTCTGTTTCGTAAGCAATCTTCTCTATTTCGGCAAACTGTACGTTCTTGTCTATCAACAGGGCCAAGTCGCGTTTCACGGCGGGGAACTTGGACAGTTCCTTGAAGTTGACCTTTGAAGACTTCACGGCCTTCATCAATTCGTTCCAGTTGATTTCCGCATAGTACACTTCATTGTCTATATCGAATGCTTTCTGAATCTTCTTGCTGATGGTTCCGAATGTAGCCAGCAACTTGCCGCCACGGGTGTGTACGCTGATAGCTACCGAATAAATATCATTCGTCAGGTTGCCGAATACCACGTTACCGAAGTTCAATCCCAAACGGGTGAAGATATTCAGAACGTATGCTTTCAGTTCATAAACACTGCTGTTTTCATCGGGGTGCGCCCATGAGTTACTTACACGCTTACCGGTTACCCACAATCCCATGTGATATTCTTCCGAGTAGGCAGCAAGAACCTTCTCCGGATTCTTCTTGTCTGCATTATAAAAGTAACAGTTACCAAATTCAAAGAACTTTAAATCAGCATTCTTGCGGTTGGCATTGTGCTGAATGCTTTCCAAGCCACCGAATAACAAGGTTTGGCGCATTACGTTCAGGTCATTGCTCAACGGATTCATCAAACGTACTAGGTTGTCACTCTTATAGGTTTCCGAGTCGTCATAATACCGGGCGGCAGTCAGTGAGTTGTTCAATATTTCATTGAAACCGCATCCCACTAATTGCTCTGATACCAAGTTTTGGAGTTTCTGTGAGTGGTCTACCTCGCCTTTGGTTGTCAGGCTGGATTTCAGTGTGGTAGGAATCTCTACATTATTATATCCGTAGATACGAAGAATATCTTCTACCACATCACAGTCGCGTTGCACATCCACACGATAAGGAGGAACCTGCAAAGTGAGACCTTCCGGAGTTTCGTTGACAATCTTCATTTCAAGGCTGGTCACGATGCTCTTTATGGTTTCGGCAGGAATTACCTTTCCGATCAGTGAGTATGCTTTCTCATAATTCAGTTCTACGGTGAAGGGGGCAATCGGTTCCGGATAGTTGTCCTTTATTTCCGATGAAATAGTTCCGCCTGCCAATTCCTGTACCAACAAAGCAGCTTCTTTCAAAGCATAAATCGTTCCGTTGGGATCAATACCACGCTCGAAACGGAAGGAAGAATCTGTATTCAATCCATGACGGCGGGCTGTTTTGCGCACCCAAGTAGGATTGAAGTAGGCACTTTCCAAGAATACATCTACAGTCTGTTCGGTTGTTCCGGAATCCAAGCCACCGAATACACCGGCAATACACATCGGTTCTTCGGCATTGCAAATCATCAGGTCTTTGTCTGACAATTTACGTTCCACTTCATCCAAAGTAACGAACTTAGTGCCTTCGGCAACTGTCTTCACCACAATCTTGCCACCTTTAATCTTGTCTGCATCAAAGCAGTGCAAGGGTTGACCGTATGCGTGAAGGATATAGTTGGTAATATCTACAATATTATTGATAGGACGCAGCCCGATCAAGCGCAGTTTGTTTTGCAACCATTCGGGGCTTTCCTTTACGGTTACACCTTTAATGGTCACTCCGGCATAGCGGGGACATGCGGTGGTATTCTCTACTTCGACGGCAATATCCAGATCGTGATTGTCTACCTTGAAAGCATCCACCGAGGGACGGGTCAAAGTGGCCTGTTTGCCATTCTGAATGAGGTAAGCATAAAAATCGCGGGCTACGCCATAGTGAGAGCAAGCGTCTGCATGGTTGGGAGTAATATCCACTTCCAGCACATAGTCGCTCTTGATATTATAATAGTCCTTGGCAGGAGTTCCGGGAACAGCATCATCCGGCAATACGATGATACCATCGTGGCTGGTTCCGATACCGATTTCGTCTTCGGCGCAAATCATGCCTACTGAATCAATACCACGAAGTTTTGATTTCTTGATGGTAAAGCATTCTTCGCCATCATATAGTTTTGTACCCAGTGTGGCTACCACTACTTTCTGTCCGGCAGCCACGTTGGCAGCGCCGCACACAATCTGCACAGGTTCGCCTTGTCCCAAGTTTACTGTAGTAACGTGCATGTGGTCTGAATTGGGATGGGGTTCGCAAGTCAGCACTTCGCCGATAACGATACCTTCCAAACCACCTTTAATTGTTTGGACTTCTTCTACGCCTCCTGTTTCCAGCCCGATAGAGGTAAGCGCTGCTGCCACTTCATCGGGTGTCAGGTCGAAGTTGACGTATTCCTTCAGCCAATTATAAGAGATATTCATATATGATATATTTTATGTATTTCAAAATGACCCGCAAATTTAATAGTTTTTTTTGGGATAACTGCTGTTTTTGATAAATAAATATCGTAGGGGCGGGTTCCAAACCCGCCCGATAACATGGGAAAAAGGTAAGGATGGATTAAAAAGGCAAAGGCCCATCCGGCAGCGGTGCCCCAAACGGACTGTTATCAGCCGGAATGGCATCTGCCGGAGGCGGCGGAACATTGCTATTCCCCCCGTTCATCTTGGAACGGATAATGCCCGGTTCTTCGCCCGGCATGGGCACAATCATCTCATCATCCGGATTCTGGAAACGGGCAAATTCGCCACGGAAACGCAACAACACTTCACCCACGGCACCATTACGATGCTTGGCAATCACAATCTCCGCCATACCGCGCAAGTCATTTCCCTTTTCATCCTGGAAGATCTTATAATATTCCGGACGGTGAATAAAGCATACCATATCGGCATCCTGCTCAATGGCTCCCGACTCACGGAGGTCACTCAACTGCGGACGCTTGCCATCAATACCCTCACGGCTTTCCACACCACGATTCAACTGGCTCAGCGCAATAATAGGAATATTCAACTCCTTTGCCAACCCTTTCAGTGAACGCGAAATGGTACTTACTTCTTCCTGACGGCTACCGAATGACATACCACTGGCATTCATCAACTGAAGGTAGTCGATAATAATAATCTTTACACCATGCTCGCGCACCAGTCGGCGTGCCTTGGTCCTCAACTCAAAAACCGAAAGTGAAGGAGTATCATCGACAAACAACGGAGCATCATAAAGTTCTTTTATCTTATAGTCCAACTGCCCCCACTCATACGGAGCCAACTGGCCGCTTTTTATCTTTTCACCAGGAATCTCGCACACATTGACTATCAAACGATTCACCAACTGCACGTTACTCATTTCAAGAGAGAACACAGCTACGGGTATCTGTGCATTCACCGCCATATTCTTTGCCATGGAAAGCACAAAAGCCGTCTTACCCATTGCCGGACGGGCGGCGATAATTACCAAGTCGGAATTTTGCCAACCGGAAGTCATCTTGTCCAAAGAATGGAAACCGCTTTCCAAACCACTCAAACCATCGGTTCGCGCCGCCGCTTTCTGAAGCATCTCATACGCTTCCTGAATAACAGGATTGATCTGCGTATAATCTTTCTTCATATTCTGCTGCGAAATTTCAAACAGTTTTCCTTCCGCCTCCTGCATCAAGTCGTCCACATCTTGTGTGGCATCAAATGCTTTGGTCTGAATGTTACTGGTAAATGTTATCAACTCACGCGCCAGGAACTTCTGGGCAATGATGCGTGCATGATATTCAATGTGGGCAGAAGATGCAACCTTTCCACTCAACTGGGTTATATAAAACGGTCCTCCCACTTCATCCAAATCGCCGGTGCTGCGCAACTGCTCGGCAACCGTCAATATATCCACCGGTTGCTGGCGGAGCGCCAATGCCGTAATAGCCGAATAAATCAACTGATGGCGGCGTTCATAAAAAGATTCGGGGCGAAGAATTTCACTCACCAGTGAGTAAGCATCTTTTTCTATCATCAAGGCTCCCAGTACAGCTTCCTCCAGTTCCGGAGCCTGAGGCTGCAAATGTCCATATTCATCTACGGGCTTCGCTTTCGGCGCCCTGGGAGTACGTGTCGTTTTTCTCGTTTCTGCCATTTTTATCTGTTTAAAGTAGCGCAAAGATAGAACATTTTGATGAGTTGGGCACCCGGTCGGAGGCAAAAATAACAAAAGAAATATGAACTGTTTTTCCACAAAAGATGAACAATATAAACACTTAATGGTTTTTTATATGGTTAAATGAAAAGTTTGTTCTATATTTGGGGCGCCTGCCGCAGGAGGTAAATCCATCTTCATAGAACAGGCAATAACATCTTGAAACACACTAAATATTAAATCTTTAAATAAAAGAATATGATCACATTTCCTAATGCAAAAATCAATCTGGGACTGAATATTATAGAAAAGCGCCCGGATGGGTATCATAACTTAGAAACCATATTTTATCCCATAAACCTGCAAGATGCCTTGGAAGTAACACGGCAGGAAGGCAACAACAAAGAATACACGCTACGTATCAGCGGAATGACGCTGGACGGTGACCCCGAAGATAATTTGGTGGTAAGGGCTTATAAATTATTAAAGAATGACCATCCGCAGATACAACCCATAGACATCCATATGTACAAACATATACCCGCAGGTGCCGGGCTGGGTGGCGGTTCGTCTGATGCCGCGCATATGATAAAGCTCCTGAATGAAAAGTTCGCATTGGGACTGGGTGCGGAACAAATGGAAAAGTATGCCACGCAGTTGGGTGCCGATTGCGCATTCTTTATCAAGAACCAACCGGTTTTTGCCAGCGGAATCGGTGAGATATTCGAACCTATTGAGTTGTCATTGAAAGGTTATCATATTGTTTTGGTGAAGCCCGATATTTTTGTTTCAACCCGCGATGCTTTCTCGCAAATAAAGCCGGAACGTCCGGCTGTGTCGCTGAAAGAGATTGTGAAACAGCCCATTGAGAGTTGGAAAGGGAGCATGAAGAACGACTTTGAAAGTAGTGTGTTCCAGAAATTCCCCGAGATTGCTGCGATTAAAGATGAATTGTATGATTTAGGTGCGGTGTATGCAGCAATGAGTGGTTCGGGATCTGCGGTTTATGGCATTTTCAGGGAGCCGATAGAGAATGTGGAAGATAAGTTCTGCGGATGTTTTTGTAGGCAGCGCGAGCTGGCATAACAGGTGAGGTCACCCATAGCTACACCTATCCGAAATATATGCAAATAGCCTCCTACAGCGCTGCAAACGATGATAAACGGCGATAAACGGGTATTGGTGTGGTACACCCCTCCCCTCTAGCACACACACGCGTACGCGCGAGGGCATAGGAGGGATTCAAAACTAGAATTTGCTATCGTTAGGTTGTAGGGGCAGATTGAATCTGCCCGAAAATGATTTACTTTATGCATTACTCCCAAGGTCGTGACCGTTGGTTCGGGCGGATTGAATCCCATAGCCGTCAAGCTAAGTTTTATATTGTTAAGACATCGCGCAGCCTCCCCCTTTTGAAGGGGGCAAGGGGGATGTTCTTTTGGGAATGATGGTGTATCTTACTACAGAAAGCAACCGTGCCAAAGAGAACATCCCCCTTAAATCCCCCTTCAAAAGGGGGAGGCTGGCGCGATGATTTAGCAATGTTTTCCTTAGCTTGACGGCTATAAGGGTACCTGCCCGAAAACAGAAAGCAAACTGTTTTCGGGCGGGCGAACCCCGCCCCTACGGTAAGTGTTAGTGAGATGTGTGGAAAGAGTAGCTTCAAAAGGGAGAGGCTGGTGCAATGTTTTTTTTGCATATATAATGTACGCACGCATGAGCGCATGCGTGTGTGTGCTAGAGAGCCCCCACCCACCACACCAATCCACCCGTTTCCGTAAGTACAAATACAAGATAAGGACGATGAAGGTGAAAGATTAGTAATCTTACCACCGAAAGATCTATAATCTTACAGCCGAAAGATTATAGACCTTCTCTTTATTCATACCTAAGCGACCGTGCCGGCTTACTATAAATAACCTTCATAGTTTGTCCCGCCACAGTGAGGAATGAAATAAGCAACATCAAGACCACAGGCAATAAAAAGAACCATGCCTTTAGCTCCGTGCGGAAAGCATAATGGTTTAACCATGCATTCATACTGAACCATGCCACCGGCAAAGCGACCAAAATAGCGATAACAATAGGTATAAAGAATCCCTTTCCCAACTGATAAAACAGATTCCAGCGCGATGCTCCCAGCACTTTACGAATCCCCATTTCCTTGGTGCGGACAGCGCAGGAGAACATGACCAAAACCCACAGTCCAAGACAGGAAACAAAGATAGCCAACCCCGTAAATCCCCCCATCAACACACCAAAGGCCTCATCCTGACGGTACTGGCGATCATAATACTGATCGAGGAAAAAGTAATCAAAGCTGGAATCGGAAAAGTAATTGTTCCATATAGCCGCCACCTGGGAAACCAACTCCGAAGGATCTCCCGGCTTCATCACTACCGAGATGTAACGCTGCGGAAGCCAGTCTATCTTGTCTTTATGGAAAAGCATGATGCCCGTATAATTCTTGCTCAATCCTTGCTGGTGATAATCCTTCACCACCCCGATAACTTGCATGGGATCAGCTACCGTTTCCACAGAAACTTCTTCACCTATGGCATCCTCACTATTCACATAGCCCAACATACGGGCAGCCGTTTCATTGATAACCAACTTATTTACATCATCCCCATATTCCTCGGAGAAGCCGCGACCGGCAACCACCTCCAACCCATAGGCGTCAATATAGTCGGGATCGCAACCCAGCATTTCATACAAACGGTTCTGCTTCAAGGCATCATGCGTCCTGCGATTGGACAGGAACATGGCTACTTCCTCACCGGGAACCGCCCCCGAACAAGTAACCCCGGATACCAACGGCAGAGTCTTGATGGCTTTCCGCATCGCCTCCATCTTGGTTGCCATGCCTTCGGTGCGACCGGGGAACTTAATAACCAAAATCTGATCTGTCTTTACGCCCAGCGACTGATGACGCATAAAACTGAGCTGTGCAAAAACAATCAACGTGCCACACAGCAGAATCATAGATGCCGTATATTGCACTATCACCAATACTTTACGCGTATTCTCCCCCGTCCTGCTGTTCTGGAATTTCCCTTTCAACAAAATAATCGGCTTTTTACGCAACAAGGCCCTGGCAGGATAGTATCCCGAAATATAGATGCCGCCTATGAAAAGCAAAACCACCAGAATGCCCCAATACTCCGTAAACCACACCGAGAAAGTAACCGTGCGCCCCACCAGTTGGTTGAACGCCGGAAGCAACATCTCAATCAATCCCACAGCTATGATGAAAGCAATAAGATTCATTACCAACGACTCAAACAGGAACTGACCGACCAACTGCTTGGGAAAAGCCCCTACTACCCTGCGCACTCCCACCTCCTTAGCACGCTCCATGGAACGGGCAACCGTGAGGTTGATATAATTAATCCATGCAATCACCAGGATGGCAATGGCACCGAAAATCAGTGCAATAATAGCAGAACGATTTCCTTTCTGCTCAGCCTCGTAACCCAGTTGCGGATTCAGATGGATCCTCTCCAAAGGTTCCAGCCGCACGCCCCAGGTTTTATTTTTCAACGCTTCTTCCGTCTTATACTTCTCCGCCATCTGCGGGAAAGCGCGTTCTATCTCCTCTTTGCGCTCCGGCGAATCCAGCAATACATAAGTATAGGCCTCGTGCTTGTACCAATACTCGTGTATCCAGTTTGCCAATGATTTATAAGATAAAAGAAAGTTATAATGGATATGGGAGTTAGAGGGCATTTCCTTCATCACACCGGTTACCTCGCAAGATACTTTCCCCATATTACTGTTAAAAATAAGGATCTTCCCCATTGGGTCTTCCTCCTTGAAATACTTGCGGGCAATGCGTTCCGTTATCACCACCTGTCCCGGCATGGAGAGGCAAGTAGCGCGGTCACCTTTCAGCAGTTCAAAATCGAAAAGGCGGAAGAAGCCCGGATCAGCATAAGCTATTTCATTCTCGCGCAAGCACAGTTCACCATATTTTACTAATTGTTCCGGCTGGATAATACATCCCACGCGGGTATAATCTTCAATCCCCGCCAAGTTTTCCTGCATGGCAGAACCATAGCCGAAGGAACTGGTGGCCCAGTCATCCGTCAACACTTCTCCTTCGTGAAAAGTACTTTGCACGCGGTAAATGCGGTCGCTCTTACTGTGCATTTTGTCAAAGCTGAACTCAAAAGCCACATAGGTAAGTATCAGCAATGCAGATGCCATCCCCACAGCCAAACCAAAGATATTGATGAAGCTGAATACCTTCCGTTTCATCAGATTGCGGCAGGCGCTATTCCAATAATTCTGTAAAATCATAATACTTCGGTTTTGGTGTCATTCTCCATAGGGCGGTTGCGGTTCTCGGCTATAATCTTGCCATCCAGCAGGCGGATGATGCGGTGGGCATACGTGGCATCGCGCTGAGAATGGGTAACGATGATAATGGTAGTTCCCTGTTTGTTGAGGTTGCTCAGCAGTTCCATCACCTCCACGCCATTCACGGAATCCAGGTTACCGGTAGGCTCATCCGCCAGCAGCAACCGGGCATTGGTAACCACGGCACGGGCTATCGCCACACGCTGTTGCTGACCGCCGGAAAGTTGTTGCGGCAGATGGTTGGCACGGTGCAACATATTTACTTTTTCCAGTACTTCGCGTACCCGTTGCTTGCGCTCGGCAGGTTTTATATTGAGATAGACCAGGGGGAGTTCCACATTCTCGTACACCGTGAGTTCATCTATCAGATTAAAACTCTGGAAGATAAACCCAAGGTTTCCCTTACGGAGGGCGGTCAGTTGGTTTTCGTTCATTTTATCCACCTGCTTCCCTTCAAAGAAATAAGAGCCGGAGGTGGGCGTATCCAGTGTGCCCAGTATGTTCAGCAAGGTGGACTTGCCACAGCCGGAGGGTCCCATGATGGCTACAAATTCCCCTTTCGCGATTTCAAAGGTTACTTCATTCAATGCCTTGGTCTGCACTTCTTCGGTGCTGAACAACATAGAGAGGTTTTCTACTTTAATCATCTTTTGTGTGTCTTTTTATTCATTCAATATTAATTTCTCATTATCTCCAAACAGTTCGTAACCGGAAATAATAACCTTTTCGCCGGCAGCCAGCCCATCAGTCACTTCATAGAACTGAGGATTCTGCCTGCCAATCTTAATGGGGCGGCGGACGGCAAATTTACCACTTTCATCCACAACGTACACCCATCTTCCCCCGGTAATTTGAAAAAAGCCGCCACGAGGAATCAAAATAGCCTTTACAGGGTCGCCCAGTTGCAGATTGATATGATACGTCTGCCCGGCACGGATATTCTCCGGACGGCCGGTGGTAAAGCGAAAGTCCGTGCGGAATTGCCCGTCCTTTACTTCGGGATATACTTTGGTTACTTCCAGTTTATAGTTCTCGCCGTCGCGGGTAAAGTCGGCAGGGAGTTGCTGCACTACGCGTTCCACATAATGCTCGTCTATCTGTGCCTGTACTTTCAGGTGGGCAGTGATAATCTGCCCGATGTGCTCTCCTGCCGAGATGGATTGCCCTATCTGCGCTTCCAGGTTTCCCACTTGCCCGTCTATCGGAGCTTTTACTTTCAGGTTCTCCAGTCGCTCGCGCACCAGTGCCAAGGTGCGTTTCATGTTCGTTATGTTCTCGTCCAAGCTGGATATTTGCGTCAGGCGAAATAAACTATCCTGACGGATACGCTCATCCAGTACGGACAGTTGCTCGCGCACCGCCTCGTATTCCTCGGTTGCCTGCCTGTAATCCTCGCGGGCTATCAGTTGTTCGTCCATTAATCGCTTGTATTGCTCGTAGCGGCGTTTCTTTGTAAGGAACTCTTTCTTCATCCCGATGCGCTCCTGTTTCAGCCTCAGACGTTCCTGCTCCATACTGATGCGGGTATTGCGCAATTCATTTTCCTGATAGGCCAGATCGGCTTCGCTCTGCATGATGCCGATATTGAGAAGCGGATTGCTTAGACGGAGGATCACATCGCCCTTCTTTACCATTACACCTTCTTCGTGCAGGCGTTCTTCCACCCTTCCCCCTTCTACGGCATCCAGATAGATCATGCGGCTGGGCAGTACTTGCCCTATCACCCGTATGTAATCGTTAAATTCATCTTGGGCAACGGTGGCTATGGTTATCCGGCTCCTGTCTATCGTCATGGACGAACTGGTATCCCGGAAGATAAAATAAAGAATCAATACCAGTATAAACAGTATTCCGATGCCTCCGTAAAGTTGCCGGGAGGTGAAACGTTTCTTGCGTTCAATTTGTGTATCCATATATCGTTTTTTTATTTTATAAAGCTACCTGTTTGATAATACATTGCCAGCCGGGAAGTCAGTTCGTATTGCAAACGCACCCGTACCCGTTCCGCCTTGGCGGAAAGCAGCCGGTTCCTTGCCTCCATCAATTGGAAGACGGATACCAGTCCTTCTTCCCACTTCCTTTCGGTTTCCTTCAACACTTGGGTTTCCGCCTCCACTTGCAACACGGACTGGCGATGTTCCTCCCATCCCGAATGCAGTGAGAGGGCTATTTGCTCGGCTTCCGTGCGCAGGTGCAACCGTTCTTCTTCGATGGTGTGGCGCACACGCTGCAAGTTCAATCGTTTCTTTTTGACTGCTGCATAGCGTTCCAGTCCGCTAAAGATGGGAAAGGAAATGCCTACTCCTATATATTTGCTCCAATGGTCGCGCAGTTGATGCAGGGAATATAACGAATTATAAAAATCAGAGCCCCACGAAAAGCGGGCATAGATAGTGGGACTGAACTGCCCCAGAGACACAGTCAACTCCTTACGGGCAGCCCCTTCCCACATCTCCATCCTCTTATAGTGTGGCAACACCTGCATAGATTGTAAATATAAACCTTCAATATCTGTCTGAGGCAACAACAAAGTATCCTCGCCTGCCCATAAGTCCACGGACAAAGTATCTCCTTCCTTCATCCCCATTATTTCCTTCAGGTAGAGAATCGACATATCCCGATTCTTATCATACGAGCGATGGCGGAATACATCTCCCTGACGGCGCGCCTTTACTTCCTGCAAGTCGGAAGCCGATTTCAAACCCAGTTCTACAAAAGATTCAGCCTGTTGCAGGTAACGCTCTCCCAAGCGCAACTGCTCGCAGGCAAGTTCCGCCAACCTTTCATCCAGCACGGCTTTGTAATAAGCCTCAGCCACTTGGTATGCCAGTTCATTCTGTTTTGCCAGGCGATCCCATTCTTTTTCCTTCTTTGCGTAACGGGCATAACGCAAACGGTTGATGCGCGTAAAGCCCTGAAATAAAGAGAGCGTAACGTCCATGCCCACCGTTCCCTGATTGTAAGAATCGTCCGTATATCCATTGGTATCCGGATCTATCGACCTGCCTATGTGCCTGCCCACTTCTGCCTGCACAGACACGGTGGGAAGGAATTTCCCGATGGCCGCCACGTAGTCGGTGCGCGCTTCTTTTACATCTATATGGGTGTTCTTGAAACCAGGATTATGCTCCCAGGCGTGGCGTATGCAATCGTCCAGCGTGCTTTGCCCCATGACGGGCAAAGACAAACCGGAGAATACACACACAATGATCCATTTGTTTTTCATTTTTATTTTCAGTTGAATGGAAGATATAGGGCAAATGGCGTGCCACAAATCATATTACATTATTAATCAACGCATTATCCACTAATCATATAAACATACCGTCCAATATTTAGACAATACAACGTCTAATTTGTAAACACTATGCCCTATTAGGTAGGGTGTCCAGTAAATGACGTTCATTTCGGGTATAATTTTGAATCAATTGTTTAAGGTAAACCTCCACCGTAGGGGCAGATTGAATCTGCCCGATAACATCCGAATGGTGTATCTGTGGATGCATTCGGGCGGATTCAATCCGCCCCTACGGTGGACGGCAATGCTATTCATTTCCATCCCCGAAATAAACGTCATTTACTGGACACCCTACCTACTACGTTCTTCGACATACTGATATTCTATTTGATACGTTAATAAAAGCCGTTTCCCTACCCCTGATTTTACTTTTTATGCAATAAAACGTCCAATTATTGGACACACCATTTGCAGGAACAAGCAAAAGCCCATATCTTTATCCCCCGGAAAGCTGAACACCATGGAAAAAGGAACCATCTTAATTGTAGACGATAATAAAGGAGTATTGGCATCGCTGGAACTGTTGCTGGAAACAGAATTCAGTGAAATAAAGACTGCCCATAATCCTAACCAGATACTTTCTATTCTGAACACCTCTCCGGTAGATATGATTATCCTGGATATGAACTTTTCTGCCGGAATAAACAATGGCAACGAAGGACTATACTGGCTGAAACGCATCCGCGAAGTTGCTCCCACACTGCCCGTAGTGATGCTCACTGCCTATGGCGATGTGGAACTGGCGGTAAAGGCACTGAAGAATGAAGCAACGGACTTTCTGTTGAAACCCTGGGATAACCAAACCTTAGTGCGCAAGGTAAAAGAAGCCTTCGGAAGCAAGAAGAAGAAAAAGACCTCTGCCCCACCTCCCGGCGTACACAAGCAGCAAATGATCGTAGGGACATCCCCCGCCATGCAGCAACTCATGAAAATGGTAGTGAAAGTGGCACGAACCGATGCTAACATCTTGATAACTGGCGAGAACGGTACGGGAAAAGAAATGTTGGCACGCGAAATACACCGCCTCTCTCCACGCCACGGCCGCGATATGGTGGCAATAGATATGGGAGCCATCAGCGAATCACTATTTGAAAGCGAACTGTTCGGTCATGAACGGGGAGCCTTTACCGATGCATACGAAAGCCGTCCGGGTAAGTTTGAAGCGGCTTCGGGCAGCAGCCTGTTTATGGATGAAGTGGGTAATCTCCCCCTGTCCATGCAAGCCAAGCTGCTGGCGGTGCTGCAAAACCGGATGATTACCCGCATAGGCAGCCACAAAGTAATTCCCGTAGATATCCGGCTCATTTCCGCTACCAACCGAAACATTCAGGAAATGGTGGAAGCGGGCACTTTCCGCGAAGACCTGCTATACAGGTTGAACACCATTCATCTGGAGATTCCGCCTTTGCGGGAACGGGGGGAAGATATACATCTCTTTATAGACTGCTTTATGCAGCGTTATGCCGCCAAGTATGAACGAAAAGACATTTCCCTGCATCCACATGCCTTGGAGAAACTATGCACGTATCACTGGCCCGGCAATATTAGGGAATTGCAACACACCATAGAAAAGGCAATCATCCTATGTGAAGGGGATACCATCCGTCCCAAAGATATTTTTGTAAAACAAAGCTGGAATCCGCAACTCTCTGCTACCGTTCCCAATCTGGAGGAAGTGGAACGGCAAGCCATAGAAACGGCCATCCAGCAAAACGACGGCAACCTGACGGCAACGGCAGAACAACTGGGCATCAGCCGCCAAACGCTGTATAATAAGATTAAACGCTTTAAATTATAAGGAGGCTTGATGTTCTTCAGCAGACACCTATATATAATGATTCTGGGCTACACCTTATTAATACTAACCGTAGCCGGAGCAGGTATCGCACTCATTGCTACCCGCACAGGAATCATTATAGGCAGTTTGCTCATTATCGCCTCCTTCTTTATCATGGGGGCATTGGTGCAACAGCTGAATAAGTTCAATAGCAGACTAAGGCTTTTCTTTGATGCCGTAGAAGACAAGGAGAACATGATACAATTCAATGAGAATTCTGCGGATAAGGAAATGAATGCACTGAGCCATTCGCTCAACCGGATTAATGAGTTGCTGGCGAGTGCCAAAGCGGACAGTCGGAAACAGGAAAAGTTCTATTATTCGCTGCTGGAAGAAGTGCCCAATGGAGTCTTGGCATGGGATTCGGAACAAAGGATCATGTTTGCCAATGGAATTGCATTGCGTCTGCTGGGATTTGAACAGCTTGCTTTCCTCCGGCAGTTGGAACAACAATATCCTGCCCTGAAAGACTTCCTCCACCAAGGGAAGATACAAGATTCTTTCCTCTTGCAATCCGTCCATAAGAAACAACTGTCGCTGTCACTGAACCATATGAAGCTGGAATCGGAAGTAATCACGCTTCTGGCTATCAAAGACATTAGTAATGAATTGAGTGAGAAGGAAAGTGAATCATGGAACAAATTGACGCGGGTACTCACCCATGAGATCATGAACACGATTGCTCCCATCGTATCCTTGGCGCAAACGCTGTCATCGCGTACAGAAACGGATGAGAAAGTGATACGGGGACTGAATGTGATTCGCGAACAAAGCGAGAGGCTGATGGAGTTTACCGAATCATATCGCCATCTGTCTTATATGCCCGATCCGGTAAGAAAGCCGTTCTCCATTACCGAAACACTGCATAATCTGAGCCTGCTGCTGCAATCGGACTTTGAGGCGGCCCGGATTCATTTTACTCTGCGCAGCACGCCATCAGATATAATCATTACCGGAGATGAGAAGCAGTTGTCGCAGGTGTTTTTGAATCTTCTGAAAAACAGTATTCAGGCATTGGAGGGGGAAAGCAACGGGCAGGTGGAAGTGACCCTGGAAGTAACTGACAAACTGTACATCCGCATCACCGATAATGGGAAGGGCATTCCCGTGGAATTGCAAGAAAAGATATTCGTTCCTTTCTTTACTACCAAAGCGGAAGGAATGGGTATCGGCCTCAGCCTTTGCCGACAGATCATAAAAAAGCATGGCGGAGATTTCTATTTATCGGAAAGCAGGAAAGGAAATACGACATTTGTAATTGAATGGGTTCTCAACTGACATCATGATCCCAAAGATTTCAAGATTCAGCCGCCTTGGCTCATTCATACGAGCTGCAAGGTGAAATCTCTCCACTCCTTGCCCCGAACTACAAGACTTATAGATAACAAGAAAAAGAAAATAAGCCAAATTTATCTTTACTTGAAGCCATATACAATTAAAACTTTTGCTATCTTTGAGAAGTTAACCATATAACAAACTTAAAACAACCTATTTTGCTATGAATAATGAATTAGAAATGAACCCCAACCAACTGGTTGCATTTATCGGCAAACCTTGCGCAGAGTTTACAAAGGCAGACATCATGCGCTACATTCAGGAGAATGGCATCCGTATGGTCAATTTTATGTATCCGGCAGGAGACGGACGACTGAAAACGCTGAACTTCGTTATCAACAACCTGGCATATCTGGATGCGATCCTCAGTTGCGGTGAACGCGTAGACGGTTCCAGCCTGTTCCCCTTCATTGAGGCAGGCAGCAGCGACCTTTATGTTATTCCCCGCTTCCGCACGGCATTCCTCGACCCGTTTGCCGATATCCCTACCCTTTCCATGCTCTGTTCCTTCTTTAATAAAGATGGGGAACCACTGGAAAGCTCTCCCGAACACACGCTACAGAAGGCGTGCCAAGCATTCAGGGAAGTAACCGGCATGGAATTTCAGGCAATGGGAGAACTGGAATATTACGTCATTGCACCGGATATGGAGATGTTTCCTGCAACAGATCAAAAAGGCTATCATGAATCTGCCCCTTATGCCAAGTTCAATGATTTCCGCACCCAATGCATGGCATACATTGCACAGGCAGGCGGGCAAATTAAATATGGGCATTCCGAAGTGGGAAACTTCACGCTGAACGGCATGATCTATGAACAAAACGAAATAGAATTCCTGCCCGTACATGCCGAGGATGCTGCCGACCAACTGATGATTGCCAAATGGATTATACGCAATCTGGCATTCAAACATGGCTATGACATCACCTTTGCTCCAAAGATCACCACCGGAAAAGCCGGATCGGGACTGCATATCCATATGCGTATCATGAAGGATGGACAGAATCAGATGCTAAAAGACGGCGTATTATCAGAAACGGCACGCAAGGCTATTGCCGGAATGATGGTGCTCGCTCCTTCCATCACTGCGTTTGGCAATACCAATCCTACTTCTTATTTCCGCCTGGTTCCGCATCAGGAAGCGCCGACCAATATTTGTTGGGGCGACCGTAACCGTTCCGTACTGGTACGCGTCCCCTTGGGATGGGCTGCAAAAGCGGATATGTGCATGACTGCCAATCCATTGGAAAACGAAAGCCATTATGATACTACGCAAAAGCAAACAGTAGAAATGCGCTCACCGGACGGTTCCGCCGATCTCTATCAACTGATAGCCGGATTGGCAGTAGCTTGCCGTCATGGCTTCGAGATAGAAAATGCATTGGCTATTGCCGAAAAGACATATGTAAACGTCAATATCCATCAAAAAGAAAATGCGGATAAACTGAAAGCATTGGCCCAACTACCGGACAGCTGTGCCGCCTCTGCCGAATGCTTGCAGCAACAACGGGAGATATTCCAGCAATATAATGTGTTCAGTCCTGCCATGATTGATGGAATCATCCATAAACTGAGTGGTTATAATGACAAGACGCTACGCAGCGATCTGGATGGGAAACCGGAAGAAATGCTGGAATTGGTGAACAAATATTTCCATTGCGGATAATTTAAAGAAGAAAAAATAAGGGGTGTGTCAAGACGAATCAATCTATCATTTTGACACACCCCTATTTCTATAATATACAGGAGCCTATTCCTTGGTACTTACCTGAGGCAAAGGAGCTTTGCCGGTAGAAATAGACTGTCCCAGATTTCTCAAATAGTCAATAAAGACAACAGTAGGTTCCAGGCTTTGAGCATTGAACTCATCAATGGGTTTACTAAAAAGAGTTTCATCGTATCCATCGCCACCATTCGTAATGAAAGAATCAAGAACTACAATGCATTTCGTTCCATCTTTTATCTTTTTGCCTGTTTTCAAATCAATAATAGCATGAATATGCCCCTCAGGAGTCATTTCCAACCCTAAGTTGGAGGTTTGCAAGAAACCATTCTTATTTATGCGTCCGTCATTAAGCAGTTTCTTTAATTCACTCCCTTTAAAATGGAATGCCACAACATGACCGCCAAACGGCAATACATTTCCTGCACGCAGCTTGGTTACTTCACCTTTTAGGATACTGGTACGCAGACCTCCATAGTGATTGACACCAATAACCGGTACACCTTTATATTTTCTTGAAAGCGAACTGTACTGCCGGAAAGCATCTGCATAACTTGCTGTTACATATGCACCCACCGGAGTATAATCTTTCTTGTTAATATTGCGGTCATGAATCAAATCATCATCAGCCATGGTCAACACTTCATCAAATCCACACATTTCTGTTACCTTGTTCACTAATGAATCAATGGTTGCATTGGCTTCGCCTGCCACCCTGATGGTATCGCCACCTATATAGCGGATACTATAATTATTCAGGTCTTGTGTTATTTCAAAATCCAGTTTACCTATGTGAGTGCCATTCACACCTGCCTGAATAATAGGAATATGATTCCTTTCGGCCAGTACAACTTTATGGGAATGTCCTGAAATAATAGCGTCCACTCCTTCTATCCACGGAAGTTTTTTGGCATTATCTTCTTCTATTATATCCTGATTGGCCATATCTGTGCCGATATGTATCAACAATACCACCATATCCACCTTGCCTTCTTTCTTCAAATTGGTTGCAACTTGAACACGTGCGGCATCTTCCGGATTAATAAAACTAATACCTTCAATATTTTCAGGACTGGTCTTTACCGCAGTATCGGTAGTAGATAAGCCAACAAAAGCGATGTTTATATATCCACTGTTCTTCATCCGTTGACCTATTATCCGATAAGGTTTCAGCCACTCCAATGATTCCCCGGTTTGCTCTGAAACAACATTTGCAGCTACATAATTCATACACACTGCTGCCGTATCTACCAAGTAAGGCAATCCCCAGTCAAACTCATGATTACCTATAGCGGACATCTTCACATCCATAGCCTTAAACATTTCCGGCAGCGGATTTCCTCTGCTGATTCTTGAAAAGTAACTGCCACTAAAGTTATCTCCCACAGATACCACAATCGTATTCTTATTCTTTGCCTTTTCATCTAAAACAGCCTGAACCAGTTCGCCGGCTCCGGGCACATTGCGGTCTTTTACAAATGCTCCATGAAAATCATTGAAAGACAATAAAGACAGGGTATCTATGGCGCAAATATAAGGATGGTATTCATCCGGAGTAAAAATGGAATCTTTCTTATAGCCCCATATATATTCTTCTAGACCGGGAAAATCAATAAAAGGGTTACGGTTCTGTTGCAAGCCGAAAACCGCCTCATTACGTTTCTTTTCTTTTGAACTCACCGGATCCTGGCGGCACCACTTCAACAATAGGTTCACGCTCCAATCCTGAAATGCAGGATAAGCATTATTTGCTACCATCGGACTCTCCCACGTACTGATTGAATCTTCATAACAAGTAGCCATATAAAAATAGGAACGGGCAAAGTCACCTTTATATTCATCAGCAGGCTCAAAAACCGTACCGGTATATCCGGGAAAGGTACAAGGGCCCAGCTTACTGAGGCTATCGGCAGAAGCATAAGTCGGTTGGCTGGTTTCGCCAAAAGGATTGTCACCACGCATTCCATTCACTTTCCCATCTGTAGGGTACAAATGAAACAAATCGGTGTACATAGGATATTGGTCATGAAACCAGCTCTTAGGAAAAGAGTGCTCCCTATTATAACAATCTCCTTCTTTTTTGTAAGTTCCGCACTGTTCTTCCAGAAATGTGAATTGCTTAAGAGAAGAATACATATCCCACACCGAACCATCATCGCGCATATCTGTAGTAAGGAAATCTTGCCACAATTGTTTGTAACTATGTTGTTCATGGGATGAGATCGCTGTTGATAATGCAGTTTTCAACTCGCGTTCTTTTTTGTTTGCTGCTCCATCATAGTACCCATTTGGTATTTGTGCTACCAGCATCAATGGAAAGCAAATCAATAGGCTGCATAAAGCAGTCTTGTGTAGATGCGTTTTATTCATTATGATATATATTAAGATAGATTCTTCGATTTATCCCCTAGCCCTTTTCAATTTATAGGACAAAGATAGCAATAGTTTGAAAAAAGATCTACAATCATCGAACAATTTCAACAATAAAAATGGATAGTATAAAAGGAAGAAGTATTTAATAAAGAAAAGAGGTTAATGTATTTCTACATCAACCTCTTTTCTTTTGAGCGGAAAACGAGACTCGAACTCGCGACCCTAACCTTGGCAAGGTTATGCTCTACCAACTGAGCTATTTCCGCAATCATTTCAAAACTTAATGGTGCCCAGAACAGGACTCGAACCTGCATGCCTCTCGACACACGCACCTGAAACGTGCGCGTCTACCATTCCGCCACCTGGGCATTTCTGTGAGCGGAAAACGAGACTCGAACTCGCGACCCTAACCTTGGCAAGGTTATGCTCTACCAACTGAGCTATTTCCGCAAATATCTTTCATCCGTGAAGGAAATGAGACTCGAACTCACACGACATAACTGTCACCACCCCCTCAAAGTGGCGCGTCTACCAATTCCGCCATTCCTCCAGAAACGAAAAGAATCTTGTGTTTTTGGTGCCCAGAACAGGACTCGAACCTGCATGCCTCTCGACACACGCACCTGAAACGTGCGCGTCTACCATTCCGCCACCTGGGCATTTCTGTGTAACACACTTGTTACAACGCACAAGATTTCTTTTTATGTGAGCGGAAAACGAGACTCGAACTCGCGACCCTAACCTTGGCAAGGTTATGCTCTACCAACTGAGCTATTTCCGCAATTTCCGCTTTCGGCGCAACTGTAAATTAGCTGTTTCCCGATTGCGGATGCAAAGGTAGCGCTTTTTTCTAAACTTCCAAAAGTTTTCTATACTTTTTATAGCGCTTTCATTACATTTTTTCAGCAAATTCCTAATAATCAATACAAATGAGCAGAAAGTTTCTTCTCTGTCCATTATGCCATCCGGTCACGATAGTCCTCGTATCGGAAGGTTTTATAGACTTCTAATGTATTGTCAGTGTGCCATATAGCAATGGACGGATGATGAATGCCATTAAACATATTTGTCTTTACCATAGTATAATGAATCATATCTTCCAGCACTATACGCTCTCCTATCTGTAAGGGATGATCAAAGCGCCAACTGCCCATATAGTCGCCACTCAGGCAACTGTTTCCACCCAGGCGATAGATATTTTCATCTTCCTTCGCCGTTACCACAACTTCGGCAGGCAGAGTTTCTGCACCGCGAACAGTAGGCTGATAAGGCATTTCCAGGCAATCGGGCATGTGGCAGGTGAAGCTGACATCCAGAATGGCGGTTTTAATGCCACGACTTTCTACTATATCCACCACCGAAGCCACCAGTGGACCGGTCTGCCAAGTGAAAGCGGAACCGGGTTCCAATATTATTTCTAAGTGGGGATAGCGGGATTTTAGTCTTTTTAATAAGGAGATAAGGTGTTCCGTATCATAATCCTTGCGTGTCATCAGATGACCGCCTCCCAGGTTCAGCCATTTTATTTGCGGAAACCAACGGGAGAACTTTTCCTCAATATGCTTTAAGGTTTTCTCCAGATCGTATGAACTGGATTCGCAATGGCAATGACAATGGAAACCCTCGATGCCGGTCGACAATGTATCGGGAAGCAAGTCTGCAGTTACGCCAAAACGAGTACCGGGAGCGCATGGATTGTATAGTTCCACTTCTACCTCCGAGTATTCGGGATTGATGCGGATGCCACAGGATATTTTTTCTTCATTAGCCTCAACCATAGGATAGAAACGCTGGAATTGAGTGAATGAGTTAAAGGTGATATGGCTACTGCATTTCATAATGACAGGGAAATCGGTCTCCGTGTAAGCAGGAGAATAGGTATGAGCTTTGCTGCCAAATTCTTCGTAGGCAAGACGGGCTTCATAGAGGGAACTGGCAGTGGTATAACGAATGTATTCCCTAAAGATGGGGAACGATTTCCACATGGCAAAAGATTTAAAGGCGAGGATTATTTCTACTCCTGCCTTATCGGCTACGTTCTTTATCAGAGTCAGGTTCTTTCTGAGTAATGTTTCATCCATGACGTAGCATGGAGATGGGATTTGGTTTATATCTATCATTTTCTCTTATTGTTAAGTTTATACCGTAGGGGCGGATTGAATCCGCCCGATAACATTCACTGTATGCATTACTCCCAAGGTCGTGACCGATGGTTCGGGCGGATTCAATCCGCCCCTACAGTGGACGTCATCAAAAAACAACTATCCTACTACTTTAAATCGGGCAAATTTCAGCAACAACTGCTTTTCTCCCGCATTGCGGAAACGAACTGTTGCTTTACTGTTTTCGCCTGTACCTTCCACTTTTATCACATCGCCTATTCCGAAGCGTTCATGTTCTATCACCTGCCCAGCCTGTACATTCATGGGGGCTGTACCTGTTGCCGATGACTTTGAAGCCGCTCCTGAACCTACTTTAGTCAAATTACGCGGCACAGTGGGACGAATCATTTCCACTTTCGGTTTTTCTTCAAATGAAGAAAGCGTTTTCTTACCCAAAGGACTTGAAGCAGAATGCTCATTCTGTTCACGACGGAAACGGCTTGCACCTTCATCTATCCTTCTGCTCATCTGATCTTCCTGAGGCAAACTCAGAAAATGCACATCAATATCTTTCAGGAAGCGGCTCGGACTGCTGAACTCCATCTTTCCATATTTAAAACGACTCTTGGCAAAAGAGAGATAACAATGTTCCTCGGCACGGGTGATCGCTACATAAAACAACCGGCGTTCTTCCTCCAATTCCTTATATGAGTTGAGCGACAGGGCACTGGGAAACAGATTTTCTTCCAATCCAACAACAAATACATTTCTAAATTCCAATCCTTTAGCCGAGTGAATCGTCATCAGAGTTATTTTCTCTGCATCTCCTTCCTTGTCACTATCCTGGTCTGTCAGCAAAGAAACTTCCGACAGGAAATCCGTCAATAGGATATTTTCATTGCCTTCCTCCTCGCGGGTGGCGCAAAAGTCGTGCATACCATTAATCAATTCCTCTATATTCTCCTGCCTACTCAGATTTTCAGGGTCATTACTCTGATAAATCTCATTCATAATGCCCGACTGGCGGACAATCAACGCTCCCAATTCATAAGCATTCTTCCGGGTAGCATCCGCAATAAATCCCTCAATCAACTCTCGGAATGCCTGCAACTTGGTATGCGTACCTTTATTAATAGTCATGCCATACGTCAACGGTTCTTCCAGCACTTTCCAAAGGCTGGCATGGTTCTGAGTGGCTGCATCGATAATCTTATTCAGAGTCGTATCTCCTATGCCACGAGCCGGATAGTTCAGTACGCGCTTAAAAGCCTCCTCGTCATTCGGATTCACCGCCAACCGGAAATAAGAAATAACATCCTTGATTTCCTTACGCTGATAGAAGGAAAGTCCCCCATAAATCTTATAAGGCAGGCTGCGCTTACGCAAAGCTTCTTCAAAGATACGGCTTTGGGCATTGGTGCGATACAGAATGGCAAAATCATTATAAGAATAATGTTCGCGCGAGCGAAGTTTTACAATTTGGTTAGCCACAATCTCCCCTTCTTCCACATCACTATAAGCATTAAAGACTCCGATGGGTTCACCCTTTGCCTTTTCCGAAAAGACCTCTTTGCGTATCTGTTCACTGTTTTTCTCTATCAGGCTGTTTGCAGCACAAACAATGGTTTGTGTGGAACGGTAGTTCTGTTCCAGCTTGAACAACTTAGCTCCTTTATAGAGTTGGGTGAATTTCAATATATTATCAATGTTCGCCCCGCGGAAAGAGTAAATACTCTGTGCATCATCTCCCACCACACACACATGTTGATGCTCCTTGGTAAGCTGAAGCACAATGCTATGTTGTGCAAAGTTCGTATCCTGATACTCGTCTACCAACACATAGCGGAATTGCTCGGCATACTTCCGGCAGATTTCGGGATGATCGTTGAATAATATATAGGTATAGACTAGCAAATCATCGAAGTCCATTGCATCGCTCTGGCGACAACGCTCCCAGTAACGACGGTAAATATCCCGCGTGGCAGGCACTTTGGCATTCACATCATTTTGGTAAAGCTCCGGATTGGAAGCATAGGCATCGGGAAGGACCAGATGGTTCTTGGCATTGCTGATGCGTGCCTGTATCATGCCCGGCTTATAGGTTTTATCATCCAGTTGCATCTCTTTTACGATAGACTTTATCAGACTTTTGGAGTCCGAAGAATCGTAAATGGTGAAATTGGAACTGAAACCGATGGACCGGGCTTCGGAACGAAGGATACGCGAAAAGATGGAATGGAAGGTTCCCATCCACAAATAGCGTGCCTGGTCGCCCACCTGCCTGCCGATGCGCTCTTTCATCTCACGCGCCGCCTTGTTGGTAAAAGTCAATGCCAGGATAGACCACGGAGTATATCCCTGCTCCAATAAATAAGCTATCTTATAAGTCAGCACGCGCGTCTTTCCCGATCCTGCCCCGGCAATTACCAGGGAAGGGCCGTCATTATAAAGCACCGCATTGCGCTGGCTCTCATTCAATTCATCTAAATAATTTGTCATAAGTTTCATCTTTCGCCCACAAAGATAGAGAAAGTTTGAGTTTATCAGAACATTTCGCCTCGCAATAATGTTATTATGATAGAAGTTTAATTAAAACCTCGACAAGAAATGAATATATTATTAACAACTTTAATCTCATTAGTTATGACTTACGAAATGCCAAAGCTCCCGTATGCAAATAACGGACTAGAACCTGTAATCAGCCAGGCCACTATAGATTACCATTATGGTAAGCACTTACAGACTTATGTAAACAACTTGAACTCACTGGTACCGGGTACCGAATTTGAAGGCAAGAGTGTGGAAGAAATCGTAGCAACAGCTCCGGATGGCGGCATCTTTAACAATGCCGGACAGGTATTGAACCATACCTTATATTTCCTTCAGTTTGCCCCGAAACCCAATAAACATGAACCGACAGGCAAATTGGCAGAAGCTATCAAACGCGATTTCGGCAGTTTTGAAAACTTCAAGAAAGAATTCAATAATGCTTCCACCAGCTTATTTGGCTCAGGATGGGCATGGCTTTCTGTAGATAAGCAAGGCAAACTGCATATCACCAAAGAACCTAACGGCAGTAACCCTTGGCGTGCCGGATTGAAGCCCTTGCTGGGATTCGATGTTTGGGAACATGCTTACTATCTGGATTACCAAAACCGTCGTGCCGACCATGTAAATAAACTGTGGGAAATTATCGACTGGGATGTAGTAGAAAAACGTATGTAAGGACTGATCCTTAAAAGAGAGATGAGGCTATATTAATAGTTGGTTTACTATTTATTAGCTAGTTTGGGCGGAATATTTTCCGCCCAAATTCATTATATACCTTATTTACCCTTCAGTAATTATCAAGCTAAATTCTTAGTATTAAAACGTCGCACAGTCTTCCCCTTTTCCCAAACCACATGAACAAATGAATAAAAAAACTTCCGATTTATAACATTATTCATTTCTTTTCCTCTATCTTTGTAACCGTAAAAACAAAGGGGTGCCCCACGGACTATGTACGGACGGGCTGAGATTATACCCTGTGAACCTGATGCGGTTAGTACCGCCGAAGGGATTGTTACTTCTTACCTCCCGCCCCCTCCGGTGAAAAAGCAACCCTTTGTATTTACATGCATTCATAAACTGATAGAATATGAAACTGACAGTAAACAACAAAGAAACAGAAGTGAAGGACGGATGTACCGTTACCGAACTTGCCGCACAGTTGGCACTTCCCGAAAAAGGTGTAGCCATAGCCGTAAACAATAAAATGATTCCCCGCACAGAGTGGGCAGAACGCATATTGCAACCCGATGACAGTCTGGTAGTAATTAAAGCCGCATGTGGAGGATAAAGCACTATGGAACTACAATTCATTACACATTTCACTGATACTTATTCCTACTACGACTCCGTACGCATGGCATTGGAAGGCGGTTGCCGCTGGATTCAGTTGCGCATGAAAGATGCCTCGATGGAGGAATTGGAGCAGGAGGCACTGCGTATGCAAAGCCTGTGCAAGAGCTATGCCGCCACCTTTATTATAGACGACCATGTGGAACTGGTGAAAAAGATACATGCCGACGGCGTACATCTGGGAAAGAACGATATGCCCGTGAGTGAAGCGCGAAAGATATTGGGAAAGGATTTCATTATCGGCGGAACAGCCAACACCTTCGAAGATGTGAAAATGCACCACGAAGCCGGAGCCGACTATATAGGTTGCGGTCCCTTCCGCTTTACCACGACAAAGAAAAATCTGAGTCCTGTATTGGGATTGGAAGGATACCGTTCCATCGTTTCGCAAATGAAAGAGGCAGGCATCACCTTGCCCATCGTGGCTATCGGCGGCATCACCTTTAAAGACATTCCCGCCATCATGGAAACAGGAGTTACCGGAATAGCCCTGAGTGGAACCATTCTGCGTGCAGCCGACCCGGTAGCGGAAACTAAACGAATCGTAAATTTATAATTAAATACAAAGCATAATGAAGAAACTGATTATTGCCGGAAAAGAATTTGATTCACGCCTGTTCCTGGGCACCGGCAAATTCCATTCAAACACCGTAATGGAAGAAGCCATCCTGGCATCGGGTTGCGAAATGGTGACCGTAGCCATGAAACGTATCGAACTAGATGACAAAGAAGATGATATGTTGAAACATATCGTTCACCCTCATATTCAGTTATTGCCCAATACTTCGGGGGTACGCACTGCCGAAGAAGCCGTGTTTGCCGCACAAATGGCACGCGAAGCTTTTGGAACCAACTGGCTGAAACTGGAAATCCATCCCGATCCGCGTTACCTGTTGCCGGATTCTACCGAGACTTTGAAGGCTACGGAAGAACTGGTAAAACTGGGATTCGTAGTATTGCCTTATTGTCAGGCAGATCCTACTTTGTGCAAACGCTTGGAAGAAGCGGGCGCTGCCACCGTCATGCCGCTTGCCGCCCCCATCGGTACAAACAAAGGTTTACAGACGCGTGACTTTCTGCGCATTATCATTGAGCAATCTTCTGTTCCTGTGGTAGTAGATGCCGGAATAGGCGCTCCCAGCCATGCCGCCGAAGCAATGGAAATGGGTGCGGATGCCTGCCTGGTAAACACAGCGATTGCCGTTGCAGGAAATCCCAAGGAGATGGCGATTGCGTTTAAAGAAGCCGTCATCGCAGGCCGCCGTGCATACGAAGCTGGATTGGGAGCCGTAGGTCATAACTTAGTTGCCTCAGCCTCGTCACCCTTAACTTCATTCCTAGACTAATAAACATCCACCGTAGGGGCGGACCCATGTGTCCGCCCGACGACACAAAGTGTATGCATTCGGGCAGACACACGGGTCTGCCCCTACGGCAAACAAAAAACAATTATGGACAAAGAACAAGATAAAAAGGCATACGCCCACGCAGAAAAGGCATACATACAAGGAACCCTATTCCCCAATATAAAGGTAGGCATGCAAAAGGTAAACCTCACCCCCACCGTCAACATAGTAAACGGTGAGAAAGTGACCATCCCCAACGCCCCCGTCTATATCTACGACACCAGCGGCCCCTTCAGCGATCCTAATATCACAATCGACCTGAAGAAAGGACTCCCCCGCATGCGCGAAAGCTGGATTACCACTCGTGGCGATGTGGAACAGCTCCCTTCCATCACTTCCGAATATGGAAAGATGCGCCGTGACGATAAAACACTGGATCATCTCCGCTTCGACCACATTGCCTTACCCTATCGTGCCAAAGCCGGAAAAGCCATCACACAAATGGCATACGCCAAAGCAGGCATCGTTACACCCGAAATGGAATACGTAGCCATCCGCGAAAACATGAATTGTAAGGAACTGGGAATTGACACACACATCACCCCCGAGTTTGTACGCGATGAAATAGCCGCCGGACGTGCCGTACTCCCTGCCAACATTAACCACCCCGAAAGCGAACCGATGATCATCGGGCGCAACTTCCTGGTGAAAATCAACACCAATATAGGCAACTCAGCTACCACCTCTTCCATCGACGAAGAAGTAGAGAAAGCCGTATGGAGTTGCAAATGGGGAGGCGATACCTTGATGGATCTTTCAACGGGCGACAATATTCACGAAACCCGCGAATGGATTGTGCGCAACTGCCCCGTCCCCGTAGGTACCGTACCTATCTACCAGGCATTGGAGAAAGTAAACGGAAAAGTGGAAGACCTGAACTGGGAGATTTATAAAGATACATTAATAGAACAATGCGAGCAGGGAGTGGATTATTTCACCATCCATGCCGGCATTCGCCGCCAGAATGTTCACTTGGCAGACAAGCGTTTGTGCGGGATTGTCAGCCGTGGAGGCAGTATCATGAGTAAATGGTGCCTGGTACACGATCAGGAAAGTTTCCTGTATGAACATTTCGATGATATATGCGATATTCTGGCACAGTATGATGTAGCCGTTTCATTAGGTGACGGACTCCGCCCGGGCTGCATTGCCGATGCCAATGACGAAGCTCAGTTTGCCGAGCTGGATACGATGGGAGAACTTGTTCTCCGTGCGTGGGATAAGAATGTGCAGGCATTCATCGAAGGACCGGGACACGTGCCTTTGCACAAGATCAAGGAAAACATGGAACGTCAGATTTCTCATTGCCACAATGCGCCGTTCTACACGCTAGGCCCGTTGGTTACGGATATTGCTCCGGGATATGATCATATTACCTCGGCTATCGGTGCGGCACAGATTGGTTGGCTGGGCACGGCGATGTTGTGTTATGTTACTCCGAAAGAACACCTCGGATTACCTAATAAGGAAGATGTCCGCGTAGGCGTAATTACTTACAAGATTGCCGCCCATGCCGCCGACCTTGCCAAAGGACATCCCGGTGCACAGATTCGTGACAATGCATTAAGCAAAGCACGTTATGAATTCCGCTGGCGTGACCAATTCCATTTGAGCCTTGACCCGGATCGTGCATTGGAATACTTCAATGAAGGACGCCACACGGACGGCGAATACTGCACCATGTGCGGGCCGAATTTCTGTGCCATGAGGTTAAGTCGCGATTTGAAGAATATAGAGCAAAAGTAACCAGTTAAGATATCACCGTAGGGGCGGACCCATGTGTCCGCCCGAATGCATATAGCAAATGCATAAGTAAATGTTATCGGGCGGACACACGGGTCCGCCCCTACGGTAAACAAAAACAAGAATGATGAAAGAAGATTTCAAGAAAGCCCTTGAAGGAACTTTAGGAAGAAAGCCCATAGACCGCATCGTAGAGCAAGTGATCGCCTCACCCGCCCTCTTTGCCGATCTCTATGCCCTGACCCAACATGAAGAAGAAAAGATAGCCTGGCGAGCCACCTGGGCATGCGAAAAGCTAAGCATCCTCGCTCCTTCCTTATTGATAAACAAAAGGGAGGAACTGATGCAACGCGCCATGCAATGCCCCCATGACGGAATGAGACGCCTGCTTCTTAACATCCTTCATAACCTTCCCATCGCCGAGCCCATCAATGTAGCTTTTCTTGACTTCTGCCTCCACGGCATGCTTTCCCCCACCGAAAGCGTAGCCGGACAAGCCGTATGCATGAAACTTGCCTACGCCATCTGCCGGAAAGAACCGGAACTAATGAGCGAACTGGAAGCATACTTGGAAAATATGGAACCGGAATACTATACAGCCGCCGTGCAATGCACCCGCAAAAACATCTTAAAGAAAATAAGAAAATGAAGATACTGATCTTGAACGGAAGTCCTCGCAGCAAAGGATTAATCAGTCGGATGCTGGGAATCATGGCCGAAGAAGCCCGCACACGTGGCGCCGAGGTGGAGGAAGTGCAAATAAGTAAATTGCAAATCCGTCCCTGCACAGGTTGCATGAGTTGCCGGGAGCGCAATGCCTGCGTACTGCCCGAAGATGATGCACAACGCACGCTTCAAAAGATACAAGAAGCGGATGTACTGATCGTTGGTTCTCCCTGCTATTGGGGAAATGTGAATGGTTACCTGAAGGTACTGTTTGACCGCATGGTATATGGCATGATGGGTGAAAATTCATGGGGCATGCCCCGGGCAATGCATAAAGGGAAGAAAGCGGTCATTGTCAGTACATGTTCCACGCCTTGGCCGTTTAATATCTGGTTTAATCAGACACGCGGGGTGGTAAAAGCATTGCGTGAGATCTTAAAGTGGAGTGGATTTTCCATCAAAGGCGTGATTCAGAAAGGAGGGACGAAACAACATCCCGAATTGAAAGAAAGTGACATTGCACGTTGTAAACGTATGATCAGAAAGCTATGAGTTATAATTCCGATATTCATCACCGCCACAGTGTACGGTTAAAGGATTACGATTATTCTTTGGAAGGATTGTATTTCATCACGGTTTGTGCACAGGATAAGAAATGTTTGTTTGGAAAGATTACGGATGGAGTGATGTGTTTAAATGAGGCGGGACGGATGGTGGAAAAGTGGTATTTAAAAATATCCCAAAAGTTTCCTGACATAGAATGTTTAGAATTTATCATCATGCCCAACCATTTCCATTGCATTTTGCGCAACGTAGGGGCGGACCCATGTGTCCGCCCGAATACATCCAACAATACCCCATGCGGAGTATTGGGCGAACACATGGGTTCGCCCCTACAGCGTATCGTTCAGTGGTTCAAAACAATGACGACTAATGAATACATACGAAATGTAAACACCAATTATTGGCCGAGATTTAATAACCGTTTATGGCAACGCAACTATTACGAACACATCATCCGCAACCAACATTCATACGAAGAAATATCAGATTACATAGTCACCAACCCATTACGATGGGAAAAAGACCAATTATTTGCAGAACAATAACAATTTTAAATAACAACATTATGTTTTCAAACGAACTTGAAAAAATAGACTGGGAGGAAACCACCAAAGCCATCTACTCCAAAACCGAGAGTGACGTGCTTCGCGCCCTCGGCAAAGATCGTTGCGATGTAGACGACTTCATGGCACTCATCTCCCCCGCCGCCGCAAAATACCTGGAGCCTATGGCCCAACTGAGCAAGAAGTACACCGAAGAACGTTTCGGCAAAACCATCTCCATGTTTATACCTTTATATATAACAAACTCTTGTACCAACTCATGCGTGTACTGCGGCTTCCACATCAGCAACCCCATGGCACGCACCATCCTCACCCCCGAACAGATGGAGGATGAATACAAAGCCATCAAGAAACTAGGCCCCTTCGAGAACCTCCTCTTGGTAACCGGAGAGAACCCCGCCAAAGCCGGAGTCCCCTATATAGCCCGAGCACTGGACATCGCCAAGAAATACTTCAGCAACCTGAAAATAGAAGTAATGCCCCTGAAAGCCGAAGAATATGCCGAACTGAAAGACCACGGACTGAACGGCGTCATCTGCTTCCAGGAAACGTACAACAAAGCCCGCTACAACGTGTACCACCCCCGCGGCATGAAATCCAAATTCGAGTGGCGCGTAGACGGCTTCGACCGTATGGGACAGGCAGGGGTACACTCCATCGGCATGGGTGTCCTCATCGGACTGGAAGAATGGCGCACCGATGTTACCATGATGGCTTATCACCTGCGCTACCTCCAGAAACATTATTGGAAAACAAAATACAGCGTCAACTTCCCCCGCATGCGCCCGGCAGAGAACGGTGGTTTCCAGCCCAACGTCATTATGAACGATCGCGAATTGGCACAACTCACCTTTGCCATGCGCATCTTTGATCATGATGTGGACATCTCCTACTCCACCCGCGAACCGGCACAAATCCGCGACAACATGGCAGGACTGGGAGTAACCACCATGAGTGCCGAAAGCAAGACCGAACCGGGAGGATATTATACTTATCCGCAAGCCTTGGAGCAATTCCACGTGAGCGATGAACGTACAGCCGTAGAGGTGGAACGCGCCTTGAAGTCATTGGGACGCGAACCGGTATGGAAAGATTGGGATGCCTCATTCGACAAGTTATCGCTGGCAAAGTAATTGTCCACCGTAGGGGCAGGTTTCAAACCTGCCCGATAACATAATGCGAGAAATTTCATATCACTAATATATGTTATCAAATACTGCTATCACCAACCGTAGGGGCGGATTGAATCCGCCCGAACCATCGGTCACGACCTTGGGAAGTAATGCATACAGTGAATGTTATCGGGCGGATTCAATCCGCCCCTACGGCTACACAAAAGCAACATTTGAGATAGGTTTCAGTGATATGTACGCATTGAGCTATCGGGCGGGTTTGAAACCCGCCCCTACGAAGAATATAAAAACATAGTATTAAACTTCTCCTTTCAAGCCGTCAAGTTTACCGTCCCATAGCCGTGGAGAGCGCTCCCCACGGCTATGAGGAGCGCTCTCCACGGCTATGAGGAGCGCTCCCCATAACCGTGGGGAGCCAAACTTAACGGTACACAATGGAAAGATACAACCGTCAAATCATCCTTCCCGAACTGGGAAACGAAGGTCAGCAACGCCTGAGGCGTGCCAAAGTACTGATAGTAGGCGTAGGCGGACTAGGCTCCCCCATCGCCCTTTACCTAGCCGGAGCCGGAGTAGGCACCATCGGACTGGTAGACGATGACCTGGTAAGCATCAGCAACCTGCAACGCCAAGTACTTTACAGCGAACCCGAAGTAGGCCTGCCCAAAGCCACCCAAGCCAAGATACGCCTGGAAGCACTGAACAGCGACATCAAAGTCAACGCCCACCCTTGCCGCCTCACCAAAAGAAATGCGGAAGAAATCATCAGCGAATACGACATCATCGTAGACGGATGCGACAACTTCGCCACCCGCTACCTCATCAACGACACCTGCCTGGAACTGGGCAAAGTATATGTGTATGGCGCCATCCGCGCTTTCGACGGACAAGTTTCCGTCTTCAACTACCATGGCGGACCGGACTATCGCCACCTCTTTCCCTACGAAGAAGAAATGCTCTCCATGCCCGCCCCTCCCAAGGGAGTACTGGGCGTGACACCCGGCATAGTGGGATGCGCCGAAGCCAACGAGGTGCTAAAGATTATAGGCGGTTACGGCGACATACTGAGTGGGAAACTATGGACGATAGACCTGAAAACGATGGAAACAAATATTATTTCCTTCTAAATGTAGGAATATTACAAATAGGTTGCTACCTTTGTCCAGCAATTAGTCTAAGGTATGAAGTTAATTCTAATAACAACCCCCACGTATTTTGTGGAGGAAGACAAAATAATCACAGCTCTTTTCGAGGAAGGGCTGGATACCCTCCACCTGCGAAAGCCCGACACCGCACCGATGTTTGCGGAACGTCTGCTGACGCTTATCCCCGAACAATATCATAAACGCATTGTGGTACACGGGCATTTCTATCTGAAAGAAGAGTATAAGCTGAAAGGCATTCACCTGAACGGCCGCAACCCCAATCCGCCGGAGGATTACAAGGGGCACATCAGTTGTTCCTGCCACTCACTGGATGAAGCGAAAGCACGCAAGTCCGTCTGTGACTATGTATTCCTCAGCCCGGTATTCAACAGCATATCCAAGTTGAATTATAATTCAGCTTACACAGCCGAAGAACTTCGCGCTGCCGCCAAAGCAGGCATTATAGACAAGAAGGTAATGGCATTGGGAGGCATTGATGAGGACAATCTGCTGGAAGTAAAAGACTTCGGTTTCGGAGGGGCAGCCATACTGGGTGCCCTATGGAATAAATTCGATGCATGCAGCGACCGTGACTACCGCTGCGTGATAGAACATTTCCGAAAATTAAGAAAGTTGGCGGACTGATTCATGAAAAAGTTTAAAGTCCGGCGCTTATAAATGGAAAACACACTGCAAAACAAGCATATTACAATAAGGATGAGTTATTTTTATATTTCTATTTTCAAATTCTAATTATAATATGTACCTTTGCACGCAAATTAACAAATAGGTAATATCTATTACAAAAATGAGCAAAAAAGCACCTTTTATGGTATTCTCCGGAACAAACTCGAGATACCTTGCAGAAAAGATTTGCAACAGCCTGGGTTGTGAATTAGGAAACATGAACATCATGCATTTTGCGGATGGTGAGTTCGCAGTTTCTTATGAAGAGTCAATCAGAGGCGCGCATGTTTTTCTGGTTCAATCTACCTTTCCTAATTCTGACAACTTAATGGAATTGCTGCTGATGATTGATGCAGCGAAAAGAGCCTCTGCAAAGAGCATTGTAGCCGTAATCCCTTACTTCGGATGGGCACGTCAGGACAGAAAAGACAAACCGCGTGTTTCAATCGGCGCAAAACTGGTAGCTGACCTTCTGAGCGTAGCAGGAATCGACCGTCTGATTACGATGGACTTACATGCCGATCAGATTCAAGGTTTCTTTGATGTACCGGTAGACCACCTTTACGCATCAGGCGTATTCCTACCCTACATTGAGTCACTGCGCCTTGAAAACTTGGTAATCGCTACTCCGGACGTAGGTGGTTCCAAGCGTGCCAGCACTTATTCTAAGTACTTGGGTGTGCCATTGGTACTCTGCAACAAGACTCGTCTGAAGGCCAATGAAGTGGCAACCATGCAGATTATCGGTGATGTAGAAAACAAGAATGTTATTTTGATTGATGATATGGTGGATACAGCCGGTACTATTACCAAAGCTGCCGATATTATGAAAGAAGCCGGAGCTGTTTCAGTTCGTGCTATTGCTTCTCACTGCGTAATGTCGGGTCCTGCTTCTGAGCGTGTACAAAATTCGGGCTTGGAGGAAATGGTATTTACCGATAGTATTCCTTATTCTAATCGTTGCTCTAAGGTGAAACAGTTGACTATCGCTGATATGTTTGCTGAAACCATTCGCAGGGTGATGAATAATGAATCTATTTCTTCACAGTATATCATTTAATTGATTAAGATATAAGAAATAAAGAAGGCTCCCGTCGTTACGGGAGCCTTCTTTATTTTATTCGAGAGATGTACTTTTACGACATCCACCGTAGGGGCGGGGTTTGCCCGCCCGGAAACACAATGAAAAGAATGGTATATTTGGATGCATTCGGGCGGGCAAACCCCGCCCCTACGTGGAAGGAACCTGCCCGAATACGCATATCAAAACAATAAAAAGAGTTTATGTTATCGGGCGGGTTTGGAACCCCATAGCCGTCAATCTAAGTTATAATTCAGTGAATGATTGTTAAAAAGGCTTCA